>ERZ506022.12-NODE-12-length-47954-cov-10.9893_pt1 | contig 47954 bp, 47 predicted proteins | sample MGYA00512184_ERZ506022 | MGnify/ENA metagenome assembly ERZ506022
GGTACTATAACACTCACAATTGGCATAATTTTATATTCTCCTACACCATCTACACAACTCATTATCACATTTGTGCCTATTCCATCCGATACTATCTCTTAGTTTTATTAAAGGATAAAATAGCCTCATTGCTTTCAATATTTTTTTTAACACGAGCTTATAACCAGAAACACAATCATTTGGATATTCAAGTTGTAATTCTCTGTATATTTCTCGCACTTCCTGCTCCATAATTTTACTTTGATTACCACTCAATCCTGATAAGGAAAAATAGGCAACAGGTAAATTCTTATATACTATATTTATTGATTTATTTAAACGGCATAGCAAAAAAAATTTAAAATCTGCAGCCATTTTATATTTAACATCAAAAATATTTTTTCTGGCTAATATTGTTTTTACAAACATCCCTTGATGAGGTATCATTGATTTTATTAGTTTCTCATTTCTTGCAAATTTATTACTCACAAATTTTTGCATTCCACTATCTGTAACCATATATTCACAATAGCTATAAACATCAGCATGAGTTTCTTTAATATCATAACAAACATAATGTAAGATTTCACTATCAACTAGTGCATCATCAGCGCCTAAGAAATATATATAATCTCCAGAAGCAACATCAATTCCCTTATTCATTGCATCATAAATCCCATTATCAGGTTCACTAACCCAATAGGCAATTCTGTCTTCATATTTATGAATAATATCCACAGTCCCGTCTGTAGAGCCACCATCTATAATGATATATTCTATATTTTCATATGTCTGATTCACTACACTGCTAATGGTCTGCTCAATAGTATCCACAGCATTGTATGAAACAGTTACTATACTAATTTTCGGCATATTGTTCATTTATATCACTTCATCCCACAATTGTATTTTTTTATTTCATCCTAAACAAAATCCTTACGCAAAATACAACAATTTTTGTAATTTCAAATGTGTTATTTTCCATTTATCATCATTTTTTGTTCTGATAGCAAACCGAACAAAACACATACATCATGTGCATCAATAGAAAATGATTGCATTTTTTTATCTCCTGTTCTATAATATACATCCCTAAAAATTGCTAATTAAAATATTATAAACATTATCTACACTTACCAGTTTTATGCAATGGGCATATAACTTATTGCACCCGTTTTCACATCCTGGCAAACTATGTTCGGATTGTATAAATTAGATTTGAGATTGCCAAGGGCCAAAACGTTCTTTGGATGAGGCATTAGATTTATCAGCATTCTTAGCATGTTTAGAAATCGCAACGCCTTTTAACCCACACGTCGCAACCATGTGCATGGGACCAGTATCTCCCCCAATATATAAATCGCAGTTTTGTAGTAGCGCTATTGTTTCTCTGATACTACTTTTACCAATAAGATTTATAACTGGAAACTCTAATTTTGATTCCAATTCAATGCCATAATTTTCTGTATTATCACCAGCTCCCAATAAAATTACTTCAATTTTATATATAGCATTGAGTTTAATTAGCAATTCGGAATAGTTATTAACACCCCATTCGCAATTCTTTGCTCCTGCACTAAGAAACAATGCTATCCTATACGCCCCTTTATACCCTTTTCCCAAAATTTTCCCCAAAAACAACATACTATCGTTTTATGCCAAAAATCCTGCAATATATAAAAATTTACCTTTTTAATAAATTAATAACTGCACTAATTGGTATCACATTATTTGAATCTGACGATATAGCATACTTTGCACTTAATATCCTGATGTGACTATTAAAAGGTTTAAATCTTATTGGAAATTCTGGAGCATGCTGGGTAAAAAAAAGTGCAACTCCAGACAGTCCAGCGGCAACAGCTATATGCGTGGGTCCTGTATCTCCTCCAAGATACATTTCACATTGTTTCATAACAGCATAAGTTTCTCTTAAACTGCATTTTCCAATCAAATCTATAGATTCTGGGCATGATCGACAGAATTCATCTGCGTATGCTCTGGTGTTATCCCCCGCACCTACAAGTACAGGCAAAATATTTTCTTGGCGAAAGAAATCAATCAGATCAATATAGTTCTTAACAGGCCATTCCTTGTGTTTTGCACCAGCACTAAGTACCAATACCAACAGTCTTTGTCTCTTCCCCGTAGACAACAGTTTCCTTGCTACTTGCTCATCATGTTCATCAATCCACAATTCCAAGTTGCTATTTTCTATACTGCATCCTAGATAACGCAATATATCTAAATTTCTTTCGACCTCATGACATACGCCATCCCTAGCTGGTACAAAATCTGTATAAAATTTCTCCATACCTGCATCTGATTTTGATTTGTGTGGCAAAACCCAAGGAGCATAGCCTACTCTTCTACCAGCTCCAGTATAGAAGGCAATAGCCCCTGCCATATAATCTAAATCGGAATCAAATCTGGGCACTATGGCTAAATCATAATCTTGTTCTAATTCCTTATAAGCAAATTTTTTTGCTCGATTTATATTTTGAAAAACAGCCCAACGCCCATTAGCCTTAGTAAATATATTTATTTTATCAATATACGGGCACAATTCCACAAGATTATATACCGCAGGTTTTACCACCAAAGTAATTTCTGCATAGGGATAATTCCGACGCAATTCTCTAAGAAATGGTGTTGTTAAAACCATATCACCTATCTCGTCCAAACGTACCACCAATATTTTTCTTAATGGTTGCCGCATCTGTATGTGATGTCTTCTAGGACTTGTAATTATAATTGCAAGTCTTAGGTAGAGATATTCCAATCTGTGTTTTACCCAAGACAGATATTTTTTCACATAATCACTTCCCTATAATTAATCATATTTTTGTAGATAGTCTTCAATAGCTTTATGACAGATTTCTACATCTGAAATCTTTGTAGCTAAAACATCTACGTAGAATAAGCTTCTTGTAGTTTTTTTATTTAGCATTCGTTTTATGTAATTATTAATTTCAATATATCCATTTGTATCTGTATGACAAAGATAATTACCATAATTATCAAATACAAAAAAATCGTTATATCCCGATTCGCAAAGGAATTTACCCATGCTAACATATTTTTCATACTGTGAAATATCATCTATCTGATTTTCCCAAAATATAACCGGTGATATACTACGAAGTTTCTCCCCCAGTGAAAAAATGCAATCAGCATCATAACCATCAGTATCAATTTTTATGACCGATAATTGCTCTATATCATATCCACATTGCTCAACTATATGTGAGTGCCTCTGCATCAGATACAGTAGTACGCTTTATTGCTGTTCCATCAATAACTTCAGATACAAACCCTGCCGTTTCAATGTCTGATACATATGCATTGACAAGAAAAATTCTATCCGAATAATCATGTCCAAAGCCATCTATATTTTTTCTACACAAATTGTAAAATTTATTAGTGGTAGATTGCAAGTGCAAATTGAACAAGATTTATCAAGCAACTATATCAGTGGAATACACCTTATCAAGAAAAGCGTCGAACAGTTCATCCGGCCTGTAGTAGCTTAGAGATTTGCGAGGTCGAGCATTCATCTTATCGGCCATGCGCAGTATCTCATCCGCTGAAATTTACCCTTTCGGCAGGTACTGACGCAACATCTCGTTGTAACGTTCGTTCTGCTGGTGTTTCTATGAGGAAAACGGATGCGCAAGGTATATCTTCGTCCCGTAGCGTTCCTCGTACTTATTGAAGTCTTGGAACTCGGCACCATTGTCAGCGGTAATGCTTTTAAATACAGTGCTAAAACGATTGCCGTATAGCCGTCGTAGCTGTGCCATAGCCTCCTATACTCCTTTGGTGGTGCGTCCGGATATCTTTATGGCGATGTACTTATGCGTAACCATCTCTACTAGAGTGAATACGCATGATTCCTTGCCCTCACGGTGACCAATGACAGTGTCAGCTTCCCAGTGACCTATCTCGAGCCGATCACGGTTTTCTTTGGACGTTGGTCGATGCTAGTGCCGCGTAACCGCTTATGCTTGCGTGTCCAGTTGCGATGCTTCTTGCGCTTCAGCAGTTGTGGCACATCAAAGACGGTAAATGGTAGCTTGCTGCGATGTAGCATGTTGTAGATGCTCTTAGTGCATAGTATCTGATTAGGCGCATAACGAAACTCCAACTTAACCCTGCCGATGAACTCATCAATAGAGGCGGACTCCTCCCTGACGGCGGTGCTCAACTCTTGGATGAACGCTTCGGCAACGGTAGTGGCTAACTTTAACGGCCTGCGGCAGGTCTTGCGATGCTCTTCATAAGCAGCTTGACCGCGCTTGGCAGTGTATACTGGCTGACGTTCTCTAGCGCTCGTCTTGCCTGGTGTACCTCGCCGCAGCTCGCAGCTCATAATATACCGTGGTATGAGCACAGCCTACGTACTCGGCAATGGCACAAAGCGTTAGACCTTGACTATGTAGCACTGGAATCATGCCACGTTCTTCTTGGATTAGATGTTTTCCTCGTTTACGTTTTTCTAGAATTGTGATAGAATTAGTTTGATCCATAGTGGGCTCCTTTGAATTATACTAGCAAACTAATTCTAACATAGGATGTCCACTGTGGATTTTTTTATTTTTTGTTCTAGTTGATTATACAATCTACCGAAAAAATTTATATACAACTCACATTTTATTCGACAAAAATATTGTTTAACTTTTGCTTTAACCTATCCCAATATGTTATCTGCAGAGAAATATCGATTAAAGAAATAATATCTACAGAATGTTTTCTAAACTTTTTGAAAAATTTTTCTCTATGAACATGTTTTTTCTCACTGTTTGTTATTTGTGGTATATATTGTTTTATTTTTTCAAAAGAAATTTCCTTATAAATCATTTGGTTAGATATATTTCTAAAAATATTTATTGCTTTTTCAGAATGTAGCATTAACAATGATACACCTCTATCATCGTCATCATCCGGATGCAAAGACTGAATTCCCCAAAAATCGGCAATAGTAAAATCTGTATTACGCACTCTTGTTTTGAATATGCAATTATGACATGATGGCCTTAAATACAGATTACTTAAAAAACCTCTCAAATACACATCAGTAAATAAATCATTAGTATAAACTTTACCATTATCATATCGTATCATTAAAGAAAATTTTTTCCACCCCTTATTCTTGGAACGAAATTTTATATCTTCTATATTTCTTCCGGCGGATATAGATGATATATATTCCTGCCAAACCATAGGAGATGGCACTCCATGACAAATCAAATCTACTAATAATAAATTAGAATATTCTGTATTCAAAAATCGTCTTAAGCCCTCAACTTGACATGTAGTACCTGAAAAAAGAACCAATCTCCCTTGTAAAACATATTTTTTTACTTCTTGATAAACATGATTTATGGCACTTTGTACATACTTTGATCCTCTAATTGTATATAATCCATCACGATTAAATACAATTTTATGTACAATATTCCAATCATTATCATATGCAGCTCCTACTACTATTCCACTATTATCTAATACATAACCAGCCAATAGACTAAAAACACCCCCTGACGAGCTATCCAAACGTATAGATTCATTTAAAATATGACCATAATATATTTTTTCTATCTTGTTTTTTGTTGGCGCATCAAAATTTAAAACTGGGCAAACTTCCTCACAACGACCACAATTTATACAATTCGCTTTTTCAATTGTTGGATAAAAAAAACCCTCATCATCATATTTCATTCGTATTGCTGATGTTTTACATACATTATAGCATGCAAAACAACCGCAACAATTTTTTCAAGTAACATTATTTTGTTCATAACTAACCTCATATATTATAATTCATGTTCAATGCTTTATAAAAGAAACTAGCTGTTTTTCTTTTTTCAGATAATAACACCTTATTTACAATCTCTCTTTCTAAGTACCACGGATTTGTCCTTCTATCACCATGAGTTCTTACAAAAAATCTATCCTTTATACCAAACAACTCCAACAATGTGTCAAATCTACTATCCATCATAGATGAAAATGAAAATACCTCAACTGGAATAGAAAATAAAATAGAAAAAACTGTTCCGTGATATGAATTTGTATAAACAACTTTTGCATTTTTTACACAATACAAAAATTCATCTGGAGATGTACTATACGGTTTGTTATGTATTTTATTCATTAAATTAATAACACATAAATTATGACTCTTTGCAAAACTATTAATCTCATTTTCTACATCTAATGGTATTGTTCCTATAAAATACACTAATAAATACGCTTCATTATCATCGAAAAACCAAGTTGGTTTTTTGATAATAGCTTTCCATTCTGAAAAATTTAACAACATTGTAGGATCTACTAAAGTTAATATATCACTTCGTTGAGTTATTTCCCTTAAAAAATTTTCAGCAGTTTTTTCTCTAACGGAAACATATGGTATTTCTTGAACATATTCTTTTAAACTACTCACTTTTTCTGTTGGGAACACCGCCGTTCCAAGACTCGCTGCATATGCAACTCTTTTATGATACTCTGTGAATCGCAAAAATTGCAAATCGCCAAATTTATAACTTGGTCCCCAAATTTGATCACTACCTACAATGAAATAATCATATTTTTCTGATAAGTTCTCAAGATGTGCTTGTCCAACTACCGTATATGTAGACCAATTTATATATCTCCTATTAAAATCTATAAATTTTTTATGTTTTCCTTTATCTGCAAAAAAATTAATTCGAAAATCTCTTAGATTTAAGATAAATTTTATGACATCTTTTAGTAATCCTAATGGCGTATTCCGAAAATATATTTTAAAAAAGTTGTTTCTATGCCAAGAGCCCTCCAAATCTAATATAGTTTCTGCTTCTATCCCCAGATTTTGTAAATACTTTTCCAAGGCATAATTTTGCAATCTATTTCCAAAATTTAAATCCGTAGTCATCGTAATAATAGCAACTTTCATAATTATCACCACATAATTTTAACCATTTATTCGCATATTTTTTTAATTTTGTTTAAATATTCTTCTATTATATATAATTTTTTATCTATCAACATATGATTACTATTTGCTACATCCTCACCTGCAAAAGTTCTGTTGTCCAAACATAAATATCTATCTAAAATAAATAAATATTTTTTTATGTCTTCTTTTGATATATTTATTTTACCTTCAATTAATTTTTCTATAGCGTTCTTACAGTCATCATTTGTTCTTACAACAAATGATGATGGTGCAGATTCCTGAATATGATGTCCAAAGAACAAACATGGCTTAAATTTAAACATAGCTTCCCATGCAACCGTTCCTGTTATTGTTGCAACAGCTTGTGAGTAATTCATAAGTGTATAAGTGTCATTTTCCTGAGAAGCTATTTTTACATTTTTAAGTTTTAATAATTCATAATACAAATCCAATGTTCTAACATTAGGAAACAACTTACTATTTCCAAATTGACATGGATGTTCTTTGACAATAAGAGTCCAATCTTTTGGTAACTGAAATGAAATCATTTTAATTGCCAATAATTGATCCACAAAAACACCACCCATTGGAGATGTAGTAGACTCTGGTTGCATATGTAATGCAAAGTAAATATACTTTCCAGCACTATTACAATCTATATATTCTGATATCTTTTTATAAAAATAAATTAAAGTTTCTGGTTCTCTAAAAAAATTATAGTTCATACATTCAGTATATTGAATGTATTTCAAAATCTCAAATGGGGATAGTATTTTTTTTATCAAACCAAGTACATTACGAATGCGATGCTTATATACCAAAAATTTCAATACTATATTTTTCTTTGCATAATTAGTATTTATTAAATCATTTTCATTATTAACCATATAGTAAGGGGTTTTATCTGTATTTTCATCAATATAAAAATTATATATTTCAAGCATATATGATGGCAGATTTCCTTCAAAATCAACCACATTATGATTTATAACATTATGATTAAATACATCATCTAACATATATGAATACCCTCTAATATGTGATTGACTAGACCCAACAAAAGGAATGCCTTTTATCTTACAAAAACAATATGCAATATAGTCACATGCTCCGTTCGGAATAGTATTAGATATAAATATGTTTATGTCTAAGCGTTCTATAATATAATTCCAATATTGCAAATGTGCATAATATTTTCTCCAACGCGTTTGAGAATCTACAATACCTTCTCGATCCATCATATGCATTATATCATTTTCATATGGTTGCATTGTCATAATTATTTTTTCATCAATAGGAATACATTGTTTAAAATATGGTTCTTTAGTATAATCTCCCTTGAAACATCTATCATAATTAAAAAATATATTGCTTTGGTTATAGTCCTTTTTTTTTGATATAAATTCGTTTGATACCATAGGATAGATTTCGTTGATAAAAGGAGATTTTGATAACGCATAAAAAAAATCAAACTCTTCTTTTGTATTTATTTTAACAAAAATAGCATTCATATTTTATCCTTGTATGATATATACAGAAGCAAATTTCATACTTTCCTTTCTTTTTATTGTCTAAGTATGTGGCTATAATACATTCAGATGATGTGGACTTTTTATTTTATCCTATAGCTTTGACTACTGTGAGGAGTATATTGCCGTTACATTATCTGAATTGTTTATAGTTGGATGTGCCAGAGGCTGCGAGCAGCCCACGAGTACTTATATCAATCAAGTCTACGATAATAATCGCTAACGGATGTCACATCATCAATAATAAGGAAGGGATATGTTCCATGATTTACGCAGGTATTGACATTGCCAAGCTCAATCACTTTGCTTCAGTATTATCTTCTGACTGTAAAGTCCTCGTAGAACCGTTCAAATTCACAAATGACAATGATGGCTTCTGTAAGCTGCTAGCCGTACTTAATAGTTACGACAAAAGCAACCTCATCATTGGTATTGAGTCAACGGCCCACTACGGCAGCAACCTTGTTGAATTCCTTGTTAACAGGCAATTTCAGGTAGCTGTTATCAACCCTATCCAGACTTCATCTATGCGTAAGAACAGAATACGCAAGACGAAGACCGATAAGGTTGACGCTACCATAATTGCCCAAACCCTTATGACACAGCCATATAGGCTGTTCTCCAAGTATGATATAGAGCTTATGCATCTAAAAAACTTGGAGCGGTTCCGGCAAAAGCTTATGAAGCAGCGAACCAGAAATAAGATATTGCTGACTTCTTACATTGATCAGGCTTTTCCAGAACTACAGTATTCCTTTAAAGGAATACATCATAAGGCAGTTTATGCAATCTTAAAAGAGGCGCCTTCGCCAGAGCTGATTTCTACTATGCATATGACTCATCTTGCCAGCCTTCTTGTTAAGGCTTCCAAGGGCCACTACACGAAGGAAAAAGCTAAAGAGTTAAGGGTTCTCGCACAGCAGTCTGTCGGTTCTGACGGCAGCTCCATATCTATTCAAATAAACCATAGTAATACTTTCCCATTCCTGGCATCAGTACATTGGTGGCAGGAATGATTCTCGGAGAGATAGGTGATATTCATAGATTCTCACAACCTCATAAATTATTGGCATTTGCTGGTTTGGATCCATCTGTAAAACAATCCGGCGACTTTTGTGCCAGCCATACGTAAATGTCCAAACGTGGATCAAGATACCTTCGCTATACCCTCATGTATGCCGCACATAACGCTGTGAAAAACAACGATACCTTTAAGCAGCTATACGATAAAAACGCGCAAACAACCTGGGGCACTATAGAACTCTGGGCCATCGTGCTGGCAAGCTGGTACGAATTATCCACAAAATGCTTACAGACGATGTATTTCTCGATGAAGTCTATGCTATTGATAATATTTCTTGATTAAAAAAGTGTTCAAGTTGTACTTGCAATTTACCCTTTAAATTATACTTATAAATTAACGACAATTTATTATATTTCAGTATAACACAATAAGTGTATTCAAACAACACGAAATAACCTTTCTAGTAATTTTCTATACATTTTATTGTGCTTTTAGTATTCTTTAAGTTATTTTATTGCATACCTGTATGAATTACTCATTTGATAATTTTCAATAAAAAACCTGCTACCAGCTCAATCTGATAGCAGGGAACCACACCTAAGCAAAATATAATTTTTTTGAAATAAAACATCCTTAATCTGACCATTAATAATATCTATTTCTTTCCTTCTTGAATTGATATATCACATATACAATCAAGCCTACCTCCACAACCGAAACCAGTATACTGCCACCGAGGAAAATTTTATTTACCAGAGATAATACTACTGCTGCTATAAGTATCTTTTACTCATATTGCATTTTGTACTTAACACAGGTTTTCCACAGCTTCACCCCAAAATAATCTATCAAAAATTCTGGAAATGCGCTTAATATAAATACTCTATGCCCTTCGCCTTTTTCTACTCCCATAGCATAGATTTGGCTTGGTGTTGCTTCACTAGAGTATAACTCATATTCCATGGTATCTGGCAAGTCCAATAGGCAGAATACTCTCATGGCAAATACTCCTATGATATCTTTCCACACATCAATATCATATTTTTTTAAATGAGGATTTAATGACCTTTCTGCCGAGATATTCTTATAGTCAATGAGTGCCTGTTTTTCTATAAAACAATCTTTCTTTATGCCACATCGTCCTGGCATATAGTCTCTAAGAGCTTCCACCATCGGATAGCTAATATACAATTTGCCATTTTCAGTCTCATTATCAAAACTTTCAAGCATCTGCCTGACGACATCATCATTCAGTGAATCTGATAAATTCTTATGATGCACATCATAATCAAAAAAAAGATATACCTCTGAAAAATCATTCCTTGATAGACCTTTAAGCTGATTAGCAATATCGCTATTATCTTCTTTTAGGATTTCTACAATATCTGTATCGAAATCATCTTTTTTCATTTGTGCCCAAAGCATATAAATATTCCTGCCTGCTGGCAGTGTAATAATCTTGTAATTTCCGTGCGTAAAAAATACTTTGGAAATATTACTAATAATCTGCGGTTCTCTATCCTCTCCTTCAACTATAAACACCTTATAGTCTTTATTTGCCATTGAATGCACCTGCCTTGTACATTTTCTGAAGATTATGCGCTTGACGCAATTCCTTATCCGTAAGATCTGCAATAGCATTTATACTATTATTTCCCAACAAAAAATAACCATCTGGTCTAAGAATATCATTAGTCATCAAATCTGTATTGTGAGTAGTTGTAAATATTTGCACTCCAGATATTTTTTTTAGATGTCTCTGCACAGACTCTGATAACTCAAAATGATAAAATGCATCGAATTCATCTATAAATACAAAGGAAGCATTTTTCATACGAATGTACCAATAATAAAATAGTGCTAAAGATCTTGTGCCAGTAGAAGCAATTTTAAAGAAATCAGCGTCTTTATTCTCAAAATGACAATATATAGTTTTTCTGCCATCTATCTCATATGGATAAATTTCATAATGAATCCTATTTTCTTTGAGAAAGTCCTGGAAATCCTTTACCTTACCGCTATTTACTATTCCCTCTGCAATACTTTCTGTTCCATTCATAAATCCCTCATATCCCCGGCTATCTAGGGAATAGAATAAAAGCATGCGCTCTACAAAATCAAAAAACTTTTTAAATACTCTATTTTCAGCATTATCCACAAGAATAGAATTATTATTCACGTATTTTACACGAGATATGGGACTATCACTATTAATTGATACATTCAAAGTATCAGAACCTTCTAATAATGTTCTTCCCTGCTTGCTAATAAAATCAAAGCATATAACTTCCTTGCCATCTATTAATAATTTTTCACTTTTTAAAACATTAACATCACTTTTGCTATATTGATAGATTACTTCATGCCCATCGAAAGAAAATATATATTCAAATTGAGCAAATGATTTTTTGCTACTCATATTGAGATAATAATCGTAACTTGGAAGTAGTTTTTGTTTATCAGTCAGATGGGTAATAATATCAAAAATCGCTAAACCCAAATTTGACTTACCACTGCTATTGATACCATAAATGATGCCTTTGGTCACGCAGCCATTTTCTATAATTTCAGAGTTAAAGTTATAGTTACTTGGTGAGCCAATATCAAATGTGATTTTATTTTTAAAGCCTTTAAAATTCTCCACACTAAATTTCTTTAACATAATCTTTCACACCCCCAGCTTTTTATTTATTATATGACGGAATGCTAAAAAATTCAACACTAACCGTATTTTTTTTACGGGACAACTAATCATGCTATCAAAAGTACTATGATGTTGGGGCACTTTATCTCAAGAAATTAATATATACCTATACACATGATTCTTAAAATTTTCTTATTGCTTATACCAGCAGCCTATGATATAATATTATTGCAAACATATCTTCTCTATAATAACAAAACGGGGAATTATATATATGAATGCCTTATGAAAGGATGAGCTATATGACATATGAAATGAAGCTCCAGGAAATGCAAGAAGCTGGTTACAATAGAGGCAAGCGCGAGGGTATGCTTGAGGGTAAGCTCGAGGGCAAATTTGAATCTAGAATTGAGTCCATAAGGGAATTGATGCGTAATCTGAACCTATCTCCAGAAAAAGCCATGAAAGCCTTGGGAATCTCCCCTTCTGAATTCAGTCGCTACCTTACTCTGCTTTAATGTTTTATCATCACATATTCGTGATTCAAAATCTCTGATTACTTCAATAATTTTCTACACAAATATACCCCCTGCTGCTGTATTTCTACGGCTAGCAGGGGGTATTGTATTTTCAAATTAAATTTTATTTATGCTTCTACCTTGTCTACAGGTACTACATGAAGCTCTAAGTCTGGATTGTTATCGGTTATCCAGCCTAGGGCCCATTCGTTATTTACCAACAATACTGGGTTGTTGCGACGGTCGTAGACGAACATGCCGCGGTCTGCACCGCGAAGGCTGGCTGGAGTTACCTCTCGGCCATCTGCATAGGTCATCCATCTTGCTACCTCATATGGCTGCATATTCATAACGATATCTACACCATATTCGTTCTTTAGACGATATTCCAGCACCTCAAACTGCAAAGTACCTACTGTGCCTACAATGTAGGATTCAGTGCCGGCACCTGCCTGCTGGAATAGCTGAATAGCACCTTCCTGAGTCAGCTGCTCTACACCCTTGACAAACTGCTTCCGTTTCATGGTGTCCTTGGCCTGTACTCTGGCAAATTTCTCTGGTGGGAACACAGGGAAATCCTCGTAGCTAAACTTGTGGGATGGATCGCAAAGGGTATCTCCAATACCAAATATTCCCGGATCAAATAGGCCCACAATATCTCCTGGATAAGCTTCATCTACAATCTGTCTATCCTGAGCCAGGAACTGCTGTGGCTGAGCCAGCTTAATAGGCTTGCCACTGCGATTGTGATAAACATTCATGCCTCGCTCAAATTTGCCGGAGCAAATGCGGATAAAGGCCAATCTATCACGATGCGCAGGATTCATATTGGCCTGAATCTTGAATACAAAGGCGGAGAATTTTTCATCATCTGGAGCAATCAGACCAGCGCTGGAATTTCTGCCTACTGGCTCTGGTGCCAGCTTGAGATATTCCTCCAAGAAATTCTGCACACCAAAGTTTGTCATGGCAGAGCCAAAGAACATAGGAGTCAGCTCACCACGAGCTACCTTGTCCAAATCAAACTCCTCACCAGCTGTATCCAGAAGATCTATATCATCCACAAGAGTCTGATGAGCCTCTGCTCCTAACATGGCAGCAAATTCTTCATCCTCCAAAGAGCCTGTTACAGAGGCTCTGGCATTCTGTCCATGAGATGTATCATCGTCAAAAAGCTCTATCTGCTTCTTCTGACGGTCATAAACGCCAAAATAATTGCCATCTGTGCCAATAGGCCAGTTCATAGGATAGGAACGGATGCCCAGCACATTTTCCAGCTCATCCATCAAATCCAAAGGAGCCTTGCCGTAGCGATCCAGCTTGTTAACAAAGGTAAAGATAGGAATCCCTCTCTGCTTGCAGACCTTAAACAGCTTCTTGGTCTGAGCCTCAACGCCCTTGGCCACATCAATAATCATGACAGCACTATCCACCGCCATTAAGGTTCTATAGGTATCCTCAGAAAAGTCCTGATGGCCTGGGGTGTCCAATATATTAATGCAATAGCCGTTATAGTTAAACTGCAATACAGATGAAGTAACGGAAATACCACGCTGCTTCTCAATCTCCATCCAGTCAGATACAGCATGATGCTGAGTCTTGCGGGATTTGATAGAGCCAGCCAGATGAATAGCACCGCCGTAAAGCAGCAGCTTCTCTGTCAATGTGGTTTTACCGGCATCCGGATGGGAAATAATCGCAAAGGTCCGCCGCTTCCGGATTTCTTCTTTTAAATCAGCCAAAATTTATTTTCCTCCTAAAAATAATCAGTATATTCTCACAAAGTCTATGCCCATGCTATTATTTATCCAATCTGTACCTTACCTACCAACTCAGATACATGGTTCAAGCCTCTTGCCTCCAAATAGGCATCAATATCTGCTGCTACCTGTACTACTGCATCTGGATGAACAAAATTCTCTGCTCCTACAGCTACAGCACTGGCACCAGCCAACAGGAACTCAATGGCATCCTGACCGCAGGTAATGCCGCCTAAGCCCAGAATTGGAATCCGTACTGCCTGGGCTGCCTGCCATACCATGCGAACCGCAATAGGCCGCAGGGCTGGGCCGGACATACCACCAGTAATATTTCCCAGCAATGGCTTCCAGCTACGGGTATCAATCACCATGCCTGTCAAGGTATTAATGAGAGCAATAGCATCTGCTCCTGCCTCCTCAACAGCCTTGGCCATGACGGTAATATCCGTTACATTAGGAGACAGCTTTACAATCACCGGCTTGGAGGTATTCTTCTTCACAGCCTCAGTAACGGCTGCGGCTGCTTTGGGATCAGTGCCAAAAACGATGCCGCCCTCTTTTACGTTAGGACAGGAAATATTTACCTCTACACCATCTACTCCGTCTACATCCAGCTTGGCTGCCATCATGCCATAATCCTCCACTGTACCAGCAGAGAAATTGGCAATAAAAGCTGTCTCAGAGGCTTCCTTCCGCACCTGAGGCAAAATATCCGTCAGGAACTTGTCAATACCAGGATTTTCCAAGCCGATGCAGTTCAGCATACCAGCTGGAGTTTCGGCAATCCGTACACCATTATTGCCAGCTCGCGGTACAGGAGTCAAACCCTTACTGATAATAGCTCCCACCTGATTCAAATCCAAAAAATCCTTGTATTCAATACCAAAGCCAAAGGTGCCGGAGGCTCCCATTACTGGGGTTTTCATTTTGATACCAGCAAAATCCGTTGCCAGTCTATCCATATTCATCTTCATCTTGCAAATACCTCCTCAGCTGGGAACACAGGACCATCATGGCAAATCTTCCATCTCTTGCCACTAATCATTCCCTCAAAGGTACAACCCAAGCAGACACCAATACCGCAGGCCATGCGCTTTTCCAAGGAAACCTGGCATTCAATGCCCTGCTCCATAGCCAGCTTGGCCAATCCATCCATCATAATGGTAGGGCCGCAGATTTTGATATGACGAATATCGTAACGACTGAGAATCTCCGGCATAGCATCAATGGCAAATCCCTTGATACCGGCAGAACCATCATTGGTGGTTACGACGATTTCCTCTGTAAAATCCTTCAGATAATCCTGCCAGAAAAGTTCTCCCTCATTGCGAATGCCCAGTAGGAAAACAGGCTTGTTGGCAGGCTCCAGTTCAGCCAAACGACGAGCAGTATAAATCATAGGGGCTACGCCTACACCGCCGCCAATCAGCAGGGTACGTCCCCCTGCCTCCAAGCCATCTAACTCAAAGCGGAAACCACCGCCTAGAGGCCCCTCTACGCTAAGTTCCATAGTAGGCTCCAAGCCGGCCAGTTCCTGAGTCCCCTTGCCGGCCACACGATAAATCAGCAGAATACGGCCCTGTTCTCTATCCACATCAGCTATACCAAAAGGCCGCCGCAGAAAAGTACCGCCATTTTCATTTTTCACCATAACAAACTGCCCTGGCTCAGCCTCAGCAGCAATAGATGGCACCTGAATCACCATACATCTTACATCATCAGACAAAATGTCATTTGTCACAATGGAACCTGATTCCACCAACATTTAGCTACACCACCTGTTTCTATAGGATTACAAATTACATACCTTTTTATTATACTATATTTCCTTCTCTAATGGTTATTTATTTTTCTTCTGCTCCTGCAAAAGCCGTACCAGAGCAATTACTGCCACACCAATGCCGCAGATACTGGCAGCTCCAGAGGCTTCCTCTGGGCCAAATTCGCTAACCAACCACATAAGTAGAACCAAGCCAACCAATATTTTTGAATTAAGCTTCATTTATTTTACCTCTTAACAAAATTTTATCCCAGCATATATTGTGCAGCTCCATAAGCTAGCAAACCACTGATAATGCTATAAGGCAAGGAACGAGTAGCTGCTGCTACTGGCAAAACTATGATAGAAGCCAGCATCTCCTTGTTCTCCCAGCTGAATCGAAAACCATCTACACCAGTTCCAAAAATAGAGGTAAAAATCAAAGCACCAAAAACCGCTGTAGGCACATATTGAAGCCACAGCCGAAAGCCCCTAGGCAGCTCCCGGTTCCCCAGCAGAGCAAAGGGCAGGATTCTAGGAATGTAGGACACAACAAACAGTCCCAAAATACACAGCAAAGTATCACTATAGCTCATTATCCTCATCTCCCCATGCGCATTTCATAAAAGGCTGCCAAAGCTGCTGCTATCACCGTAGCCACTACTACATTCAGCATATTGGTTAGCCAGTAGGACAAAAGCAAGGCCAACAGACCTCCCAAAATACCTGTCAACACCAAACGGGCATTGAGAAAATGAAAGGACCATAAACCGATAAACATGGCAATCAGGGCATAGCTTACCAAAGCCGTATCAATATAAATGCTATTACCAAGATAAAGTCCCGCTAGATTAGCCAATATCCATGAGCTATGACCAATAATATTTACTCCCAGAGCATTTTTGCCATTCCATTCTGTATCGAGTGTAAATTGATTTTGATTCACAGCAAAACTTTCATCCACAATCTCTTGGGCAAAAAAGGCCTTGTAGAGACGGCTTTCCTTGGACAAATACTGATTGAGAATCAAAGCATATAAAAGATGCCGCAGATTTACAATACATACTGTCAGCACTACTGGCATAATGGTACTGCCGCTGCCCATCATGGCCAAGGCAATAAACTGACCACTGCCAGCAAAAAGGAAAACCGCCATCATCAGCATCTGGAACCAGTCAAAGCCCACTTTTTGAGCTAATATTCCACAGGCCATGCCCAGAGGAATGTAGCCAAAAATAATGGGCCAGGCCGCCTTAAACACCTTTAATTCAAAATATCCCTTTAGCAAATCACACATCTCCAAATCTTAATTAGTCAAAGCTAACAAAATTTCCCTGACGGAAAACTGGAACCAGAGTGCCATCAGCCTTAACACCATCTATCTCCATATCCCTGGTGCCAATCATAAAATCCTCATGTATCAGGGAATCATTTACGCCATGCTTAGCCAGCTCCACGCTATTCATTTTTTCTCCTCCCTGAATACAGGTAGGATAAGCCTTGCCCAAGGCCAAATGGCAGGCCGCGTTTTCATCAAAAAGGGTGTTGTAGAAAAGAATCCCACTGTTGGAAATAGGAGAATTATAAGGAACCAAGGCTGCCTCTCCCAAATGGCTGGCGCCTTCATCCATAGCCAGCAACTGCTCCAACACCTCCTGGGCCTTGGTGGCAGAAGCCTTAACAACCTTGCCCTCCTTCAGCTCCAGACAGATACCCTCTATTAAATTACCATTATAGTTCAAAGGCTTGGAGGCATAAACCACCCCATCTACCCTATTTCTATCTGGCAGGGTATAAATTTCCTCCGTTGGCATATTGGCCACAAATTCTACCCCATCACCAGCAATTTCCGCACCACCAGCCCAGATATGTCCCTCTGGCAAGCCTACAGTCAGCTTGGTTCCTAAGCTATTGCTGTATTTCAAAGCAGTAAATTTCTGTTCATTCATAAATTTGCAGGCTCGCTGCAGAAAAGCAATGTGATGCTGCCAAGCCTCCACTGGATTATGCTCCTCATCAATGCGTACAGTAGCAAAAATCTCCTGCCACAACTTGGCCACAGCTGTTTTGCCATCCTCCTGGGCAAATACCTTGGCAGCCCAGCTTTCTGTAGGAATGGATACCACACACCATCTCAGCTCATTATTCATCATGGCCTGACGATATTCCAAAAGTGCCACCCCGGCAGCCCGCTGACTTCTGGTCAGCTTGTCTGTATCTACATTCTGAAAAATAGTAGGATCTGAGGCGTGAATGGAAATTACTGCCGCTCCCTTAGCCTTGAAATCCATAAACATATCCCGGCGCCAGACAGGAAATTCATCAAAAACCTCTGCCTCTGCTTTATCCAGGCGAATCCGTGCCAATCGTTCATCTGACCAGATTACCTTTACATCTTTAGCTCCGGCCTCAAAGGCAGCCTCTGCCACTCGACGGGCAAAATCACTGCATTCAATAGGGGAATTTATTACTAATAGCTGCTGTGGCTGGAGGTTTACACCTGTCTTTACCACCAACTCTGCATATTTATTCAAAAGCTTATCCATATTGCAAGCTCCTTTCGCCATACATTTTTATTTTCAGATATATACCAAATATTATAACCAAATTTAATCAATATAGCAATCTTGCTTTTCAAAGTCTAGCTTCCTTGTAAATTTACCTGCATATTTTCACAAATCCTAGGCAATACTACTCAAAAGAACATTCTAATGGTATTTTAATTTGCCTAATCGTTCTACATATATTAATATAATAATATCAAGCCAATGGAATAGAATCTTATGGAGGTTTTAGTATGTTAAACATGAAAAAGAATCTAGCCAAGCTGGTAATAACCTGTATGGCTGTAGGCATGCCTATAACTACTGCACTGCCCTCCCAAGCAAATGCCAGTGTATTAAGCTCTGTTATTATTGCTGGCATTCAAATGACTGCCCAAAATGAACAGCTAAAAGCTATGAACAATACTGAGGAAGGCCGTCAGGCTCTCTTTCAGTCCATGAAGGAGCAGCAAGGTGTTAATACAGATCCTGGGGTGAACCAGCGGGTAGACCGGATTATGGCCAATCTTTCCCAAGCCATTGCTCAGGTAGATCCATCCATCAATGATATGCCTTATAATTACTATATTAATCCAGATACCAGCTTTAATGCAGCCTGCTCTCTGGGACACAATATGACCATTAACACAGGTATTTTTTCTCTGCTGACCACTGATGATGAAATTGCCGTAGTACTAGGCCATGAAATGGGGCACGGTCAGAAGAATCATGTACTGAAGGGCTATCAGAAAAGCATTCCTGTAGATTTGCTGGCTACAGCAGCGGCTGCTGGCGGTGGCTATGGTGCCGCTTTAGGTGCCGGTGTAGTGGCCAACTACATTGACAAGGTTCATATTTCCAAGCCTTTGGAGTGGGAAGCTGACAATCTGGCCTTTGAGTATATAACTCATACGGATTATAATATTGGTGCTACAGCTGCTGTATGGCAAAAGGTTATGGAGGAATATGGCTCTAACAAGGGAAATTTTGTAGGTGATATGTTTAGTCCATCTGACCATCCAACCCATGAACAGCGCCGAGATTCCTATGCTAAGAAAATCTCTGAATACTCTAATGGTATTGTTACCGTAGCAGACGGAGTAGTAAAGATTCATGACAAGGAGTTTGTAACCCCTGTCTCTATCAGTTCCATGAGCGGCGCCGAGCGTTCTTATTTTGTAGCTGGCAATCTGGCTCGTTATTACAATCGGGGCACTAGAAATATTCCTGAAGCCCATGTGGTAAATGGCACAGTATATGTTGAGGATCAGGCTATTATGACTCCGGCAGAGGGAGATTTATCTGCTCAAGAGCTGGCCGACCGCTTCAACAAGCTGCGGAAATAATTTCCTTGGAAAGTCGGAATGCTCTACCCTGAATATGCAAAAATAAAAGTGAGTTGATATACATATGTGGAATCGCCATAAAACATCTATAATTGTGGGTGTTGCCATTATCTGCCTGCTGGCAGCTTTCTGGTATATGCCATCTTTCGCCTTTGTCTTTTTCCTATCTGTGCTTTTGACACTGTTACTTCTGGATTTGGTAGACAAAATGGCCCTGAAACTGCCCCGGGGGCTAGCCGCCTTCCTTGGTTTAGCTGGTTTCTTGGGATTGTTACTGGGACTTGTAGCCATTGTTTCCAGCACCTTTATTCCTACCCTGTCGGAATTTACCGATGAACTGCCACGGCTGGCCAGCAATATTCAAAATATGCATGGCTGGACAGAAAGCGGTATTTTCAAAACCGGATTGGATGAAGCCTGGGCGGAGGCATCTAATTTTGTCACAGATGCTATCCGTTCTTCCCTGCTAATTGCCTTTTCTGTTTTCAACAAATTTATTGATTTTATCATTATTATCTTTCTATCTTTCTATATGCTTATGGATGGAGATAAAATCAAAAAATTTGTGGCTAGACTTTTCCCAGCCAAGGATGTAAAGCGGATTTCTCTGCTGATGGATAGAATCCTGTTGTCCCTACGACTATATGTCCGTAGTCAGCTGGCCATCTGCGTTCTCACCGGCTTTATTGTTTATGGCTATTTCACCATTATGGATCTGCCCTTTGCCTCTGTATTTGCTGTGGCTTCTGCCATTAGTGAGTTTGTGCCGGTGCTGGGCCCTACTGTGGCCTCCTGCTTCGGTATTCTTATGACCGCTATTTCTGATCCTGAATTGGCCATTCAGACAGCTATCTTTTACCTGGTTATGACTCAGATAAACCATAATGTTGTCTATCCAGCCATTGTAGGCCGTTCCCTAAATCTACATCCTGTGGCCATTATTCTCTCCATTATTTTAGGAGGAGAGCTGCTGGGAGCTGCTGGTATGTTTTTGGCCGTTCCTTTTATGGTGGTAATTCGTCACGTTATTGAAGATATCAACGAACATAGTCATTTAATGTAATAAAAAGACTTCTAGGACCATCGTTTCCTAGAAGTCTTTTTTAGTTTGTTAACTTTTAAAACTCATATTCACCTGGCACGGAAGAGATAGGCTTCTCTACCAATTCCACCCCAATGTCCTCCCAGATACTGCCATATTCGCGAATCTTGCTGACAATCTCTGCGGCTTCCTTCTTGGTGCCAAACATCTCACAGGCCATACGAATTAGCCGTTCTCTGGATCTTGGCAAGGAAATAGGCCGACGGAAGGACATTTCTGTTAAACAAGCATGCATAGCCCCCTTAATCATCAGGGTGTTTTCGTAATATTCCTCGTCACTTCTTTCGTATTTGGTGCCGTTAAAGAGGTTTCTGGCCATCTCATGGAACTGGGCAATCATACCCTCAAAGATAATAATGGAATCGTAACCCTTCTTATAACTATCCCGTACTATCTGATTATCCGCCAGTACCTTCAACTCTACCTGACAAACTGCAGCATAAATAAATAGAGGCGATTCATTTTGGAATCTCAAATTGATACGACGAATACAATCCCGCATCAGCTCTAACAGAATAGCGTGGAAAATATCTTCCTTGTTTTTGAAGAAATAGTAAATACTGCCAGTCAAAATGCCAGAATGCTCCACAATCTTACGAATAGTAGTCTTGCTATATCCTTCCTCCGCCAACAGGCATTTTGCGCTATTGATAATCCTTGCTCTTACAGCTGATGCATGGTCATGATTTCCCACCAGTTTCTGAATATTGCCATCCTCGCTGGCATAAGTTTTTCTTCTTGCCATTTCCCAAGCCCCTCTCTTTTTCATCTTCCCTTGTGTAAATTGTTTTTTACAATCAAATAATAATTAACAAACAACCCATTCAAACATGAAAAATTTCACTTAAGTAAATTTAATCAGTTCAATAATATAACATATGTCCAATTTTGTCAATATAATGTTCAAATATTAGACAATAAAACGGTGCATATTCAGCAATCAGCTAAAAATATGCACCGCTACATACAACAATATTTACTTATTCAGTCTTTCCAATGCCCAATGAGCAATATCATGACGGAAATGAGCATCCTTAAAGGAAATCTTGTCAACACCAGCATAAGCCTTGTCAACAGCCTCCTTGATTCCATCAGCCTTGGCTACTACACCCAGCACGCGGCCTCCATTGGTATAGATATGGCCATCCTTGGCACTGGTGCCTGCGTGGAATACAGTACAGCCATCAGCCTCGGAGGCATCAATACCTACAATTTCATCGCCCTTGTTGTAGGACTTTGGATAACCGCCAGCAGCCATAACAATACATACCGCTGCACCGTCGCTCCACTTTACCTCAGTTTCAGCCAGCTTGCCATCAATACATGCCAGCATAACATCTACCAAATCGCTTTCCAACAGAGGAAGAACAACCTGAGTCTCTGGATCACCGAAGCGAGCATTGAACTCTACTACGCGAGGGCCAGCCTCAGTAACCATCAAGCCTGCATAAAGACAACCCTTGTACAGACGCCCTTCCTGCTCCATAGCTTTGATAGTAGGATCCAGAACTTCCTTCTGAACCTGAGCCAAAAGCTCTGGAGTACCAACAGGAGCTGGAGCATAGGCACCCATACCGCCGGTATTAGGTCCCTTGTCGTGATCATAAACACGCTTGTGATCCTGGGAAGGAACCATAGGCACAATGGTCTTGCCATCTGTAAAACAAAGAACGGAAACTTCCTCACCTACCATGAACTCCTCAACAACCACACGGCTGCCAGCAGCACCAAAGGCCTGATCGCCCATGATTTCATCAATAGCCCCCAGAGCCTCCTCCAGAGTCATGGCTACAATAACACCCTTGCCTGCAGCCAAGCCATCAGCCTTGATAACGATAGGAGCACCTTCCTGGCGGATATACTCCTTGGCTGCCTCAGCCTCAGTAAATACCTCGTACTTGGCAGTAGGGATATTGTACTTCTTCATGAGATTCTTGGAAAAGGACTTGGAGCCCTCAATCTCTGCTGCTGCCTGTACAGGGCCAAAAGCCTTGATACCTGCTGCATTAAAGGCATCTACAGCACCATTAGTCAATGGCACCTCTGGGCCTACTACAGCCAGCTCTACATTCTTCTCCTGAGCCAGCTTAACCAGAGCATCATTATCTGTAATGGAAATACCATCAATGCACTCTGCCAGCTGAGCCATACCAGGGTTGCCTGGTACTGCATAAATCTTGTCTGCCTTGGCACTCTGAGCCAGCTTCCATACCAATGTGTGCTCACGGGCACCACTACCAATTACCAGTATATTCATTATTTGTTCACCTGTTCCATGAGATAGTTCTGAATGCAATCATCATACTCTGCAGTGTGCTGGAAAGCCTCCTGAGCCAACTGCATACGCAGCATTCCACCTACGCATCCATCCTTGGCTACACACTCAGCAACCTCGTCGTAGCGAGCAGGGTTGGTAACAACAGTAACGTACTTGAAGTTCTTAGCAGCAGCACGAATCATAGCAGGGCCGCCGATATCAATATTCTCAATAGCCTCGGCCAAAGTAACATCAGCCTTGGAAATAGTCTTCTTGAAAGGATAGAGATTAACTACTACCATATCAATAGGAGTAATCTTGTGCTCCTGCATAGCCTTTACATGGGCAGGGTTATCACGAACTGCCAGAATACCGCCATGAATGTATGGATTCAAAGTCTTAACACGGCCATCCATAATTTCAGGGAAGCCAGTTACATCGCTAACATAGGTTACAGGAATACCTGCTTCCTTAATAGCCTTCATGGTACCACCGGTGGAAACGATTTCCACACCTGCAGCATGGAGCTTCTTGGCCAGCTCAACAACACCGGTTTTGTCGGATACACTAATTAATGCACGTTTGATTTTCATAGTAGTCTATCTCCTTTTCTCATTGGTCAAAGCATTATCTAAGCCCTGGGGCCAAATAATTCCCTGAGCCTTTTTATGGTTTGATACGGACATGACGATCATCTATAAGTTCCAGACGACCATCAACGAAAAGCTCTATAGCCTTTGGATAGAGAATATGCTCCTTGGTCAGAACTCTGGCAGCCAGAGTATCCTCAGTATCATCATCCAGTACAGGTACAGTGTCCTGCAGGATAATAGGACCATGATCCATACCCTCATCCACAAAATGAATGGTACAGCCAGATACCTTGGTACCATAGGCCAACACATCACGATGCGCATGAGCCCCGCCAAAGGATGGCAGCAGAGATGGATGGATATTCAAAATGCGATGGCGATACGCCTCCACAAAATATGGACTGAGTATGCGCATAAAGCCAGCTAAAACTACCAAAGTAACATTGGCAGCCTTTAGTTCAGCCACCAGCTTTTCCTCAAACTCCTGCTGAGTGCTGCAGGCCTTGCGATTAACACAAACACTTTTGATGCCTGCCTCGCTGGCAACCTGCAAAGCTCTAGCTTCTGGCTTGTCTGTTAGCACAATGCCGATTTCTGCCTTAATCTGACCAGACTCAATAGCAGCCATAATGGACTGCATATTGGAGCCTCGGCCAGAGCAAAGAATACCTAAAATATGTTTACTCATCGAATACGCCGCCCTTAACAATTACTTCGTGACTGCCCTGAGTAACCTTGCCGATTTCGTATACAGCTTCGTTGCGAGCCTGCAGATCAGCCTTAATCTTCTCTGCCTCGTCAGCAGAAGCAATGATAATCATACCGATACCCATGTTAAAGGTACGATACATTTCATGCCAGTCTACATTGCCCCATTCCTTCAACAAATTGAAGATAGGTGGAACAGGCCAGCTGGTAGCATCAATCTCTGCGCCCATATCCTCTGGCAAGGCACGAGGAATATTCTCATAATAACCGCCACCAGTTACATGAACCATACCGTGAATATCGAATTTCTCAATAAGAGGCAGGCAGGATTTTGGATAGAGACGGGTTGGCGTCAAAAGCTCCTCACCAATGGTCTTGCCCAGCTCGTCAATGTACTCATCACCCTTGAAGCCCTTTACATCAAAGACAATTTTACGAACCAAAGAGTAGCCATTGGAATGAACACCGGAGGAAGGCAGGCCCAGAATAACATCTCCAGCCTTTACCTTTTCACTGGTGATAATCTTGGACTTCTCCACAGCACCAACAGCAAAACCAGCAATATCATATTCTCCCTCAGCATAGAAGCCAGCCATCTCAGCAGTCTCACCGCCGATAAGTGCACAGCCAGACTCCTTGCAGGCGTTGGCTACACCCTTTACTACATCTGCTACCTGCTCAGGCTCCAGCTTGCCTACAGCCAGATAATCCAGGAAGAACAGAGGCTCAGCACCCTGTACCAGAATGTCATTAACACACATAGCAACAGCATCCTGACCAATGGTATCATGCTTGTCCAGAATAAAAGCCAGGCGCAGCTTGGTGCCTACACCGTCAGTACCAGAAACCAATACAGGCTCCTTGTACTTAGTGCTCATGGCAAAAAGGCCGCCGAAGCCACCCAAATCACCCAATACCTCTGGACGATAGGTTGCCTTTACGCTGTCCTTAATCAGCTTTACAGACAGATTTCCTGCATCAATATCTACGCCAGCATCTCTATAAGTAAGTTTCTTTTCCATCTAATCCATTTCCTCCTGTATATTAAGACTTCTTACGCTGTTCAAATACATATTTGTCATGCTCGGCAGGAGAAGCAGTCTTCTGCTCTACCGGATAACCGCCGTTGAAGCAGGCATAACACATATGATCAGGCCCCAGCTTGCCCATGCAGTGCTTCAAGCCCTCCAGGGACAGGAAGTGCAGGGAGTCAGCCCCGATGTACTCACAAATCTCCTCCACACTCTTGGTGGCTGCAATCAGCTCCTTGCGGACGGAAGTATCAATACCATAGTAGCATGGATAAACAATAGGAGGAGAGCTAATGCACATATGTACCTCTTTGGCACCAGCATTGCGAAGCATACGAACAATCTTGCCACTGGTGGTACCACGTACAATAGAATCATCCACCATAACTACTGATTTACCCCGAACGGCAGAAGCAATAGCATTCAGCTTAAGCTTCACAGCAGTATCACGCTTCTTCTGGGTAGGCTGAATAAAGGTACGGCCAATATAGCGGTTTTTCATCAAGCCCTCTACATATGGAATGCCAGATTCGTAGGCATAACCGGAAGCAGCAGTATTACCAGAATCTGGTACAGAGATAACAATATCTGCCTTGTAGTTAGTTTCTCTAGCCAACACCCGGCCCATCTCAAAGCGAGCTTCATGTACACTAAGTCCATCCAGTACAGAATCGGGACGAGCAAAGTAAATATACTCGAATACGCACATGGAAAGCTTGGCATCTGCAAAATGATAGCTCTTGACACCATTCTCGTCAATAACCACCATCTCACCTGGCTCAATATCCCGCACAAATTCTGCTCCAACTACGTCCAAACCGCAGCTCTCAGAAGAAAGAATCCATGTATCATCGCCGATTTTGCCCAGACACAAAGGACGGAAGCCCTGTGGATCTCTAGCACCAATCAGCTTATTCTCAGTCATAATGGTGAGACAGTAAGCACCCTGAATCTTGTTCAGGCTCTCCATCACCTTCTCCTCCACAGTGGCCTTGCGGGATCTGGCAATCAGATTCACAAAAACCTCGGAGTCAATAGTAGTCTGGAAAATAGTACCTGCATCCTCCAGCTCCCGACGAATCTCGGTAGCATTAGTCAGATTACCATTATGAGCCAGACTAATCTTGCCGCCAGAGTAGTTAACCATAAGTGGCTGGGTATTAGCCAGCATGCTGGAGCCGGTAGTGGAATAACGAACATGGCCAATAGCAATATACTGGTTGTCCATATGAGGAACCTGATGACGGAAAACCTCATTTACCAAGCCCATGCCCCGAGTAACATCCATCCAGGCGCCATCAGTAATGGCTATACCTGCACTTTCCTGACCACGATGCTGCAGGGAATACAAGCCCAAATAGGTCATGCCGGAAACATCCATTTCATGGGAATATACGCCATAAACGCCACATTCCTCTTTCCACTTGCTGCCTTCAACTTCTACACTATACATTGTTGTTCTATTTCTCCTAACATTGACACAGCTCTCCCACATCTGGGGAGCCTTGATATGCGGCAATATGTTGGTCAACCCAGCTGCTGCTCTACACGGGCTGCCTTCTTTTCTACCTCCTCAACCATATTCTGGCGATAGTCCTTCAACTTCTGAGCCAGATCAGGATTGGAGATAGCAAACATCTCTACAACAAAAATAGCCGCATTCTTGGCACCATTGATAGCCATAGTAGCTACTGGAATCCCTGAAGGCATCTGTACAGTGCTCAGCAGGGCATCCATGCCGTTGAGTGCGGTTGCATTAATAGGTACACCTATAACAGGCAGAGTTGTATAGCTGGCAATAACGCCTCCCAGATGGGCAGCTGCCCCAGCAGCAGAAATAAAGGCGCATACACCACGCTCAGGAGCAGTGGTAACGATTTCCTTTACTCTGGCAGGAGTGCGATGAGCGGAAGCTACAATAACCTCTGCCTCAATGTCGAATTTCTTTAAAAGTTCATAAGCAGGCTTCAGAATAGGCCAGTCGGAGTCGCTGCCCATAATGATAGATACCTTCATGTTTTAATCACTTTCCCTTCGTAGAATATCAACAATATAACCTTGTGAATTAAAAATCAATTCTATTTTACCATAGCCACACAAAAATTCCTAGTACCAAGCCCTAACAAATTAGCTGGAAATAAAATTATGTGAAAAATTGCAAGGCCATAGGTCCTTAATAAATAAAAATTTTAAACATCCTCATCACTGACAATAGCCAAAAAACCTGCTGTGCCTGTTCCTAATCGTCGCTGGTATTCACCTACAATGCTACGGAACAGCTTACTGTCCATAGGAGATGTCATAGCCAGATTCAAGAGAACCTCCAGCATGTTTTCATCCATCTTGGTCAGATAATGAGCTTTGGTACATTTATCCAAAAAGACATTGAGGGTTTTCTCTGCCTTTTGTTTTTCATTTGTAGTGGCAGAAAGCTGCGCATGCAAAAAATCTCCAATAAGCATAAGCAGCTTGTTCATGTCCTTGTCATTTTTAATCATGTTACTATTCTGCTTTGCTTTTTTGCCTTTATGTTTTTTAGCAGCCTTGTCCTCTATATCCGGCATATAACCGCTGCTGCAGCCCCAATCTGCTCTAGGATCCGTAGGTTCCCATTCCTCATCATCGAAATTCTCTACAGGATTACGGCCTGCCAGCACATTTTCTCTCATTGTTATCAGCTGTGGTACTTCATCCAATACTAATTGAATATCCAGCTTTTGACAGAACACTTTCATAAATTCGTAGGATTCCTCGGAGCCCACCACAATCTTCATAGGACGGCCATCCTTCTCCATAGCCTCTGTCATAAAGCTCATAATGGCATTTTGACCTTCAACCCGCATGAAGAAATTGTCCATAAACATAATATGGCCCATAGCTTCATCATAAATAATCAGGGCATCTACATATATACCGGCACCCTCTCGAAGCAATTCTTCTACCCGGCCGCCAACATTGTAGGTCATCCTATTCATCTCGTGTGTGAATTTTTCCAACTGCCAAATACTGCCATTTTTAGGGAATCGTTTCATGCGGACCGTATCAAAATCATTAGGCAGCAAACGAGGCCAGTTCAAAGTACCAGCAGGAGGTAGATTTTCCTTGCCTAGCTGCCAACTGCCATTAGCCTGCTCCAGCAATACAGGAAGATTTATCTTTTCTTTTATTTTTTTACCGCACTGTCCCTGCTGTGGCAGCAATTCCCCTGCCTCCAGCCTTCTATCCAGCTCATCCAGAGCTTTCACAAAGGTTTCACAGGCGGATATTTCCTCCACACTATTCAAATCTCTGGTATAAAAACCTGGCTCAAGATGATGAAAGAGTGGATAACATCTTCTGCCACGGCATTTCAGCCCATGCTTATCACAATAACCTTGAATCCACTCTGCTTCTTTCCAATGCCTCAACTCAGATTTGTTTACAAAGGTAAAATAATAAACATTCTGCTGATTTAAAAAGCTTTCGCATTCATAATCCGAACTATTATCCATCAATCCTTCATCCAACATATAGCGAACCACAGGCAAGCCATATGCCTTGTCGTAAATAGCAAAGCCAATAGCATCATCTTCAGTATTTATAACAGGCAGTCCATACCACATACCATGATGTTTGGTCTTTATTCCTATCAAAAAATTCCAAGGCAAGTTTAACCAATGCTTTTTCTTACGCATGGCAAAGGCCTTGGTATACAGATTGTCAAGCTTTTCAAAATCCAGCATAATTTATCCTTTCACATCAACAGAAATAATCAACGATAACAATTGAGCAATTTCATTCTGTTGATTGACACACTCATTCGTATTTTATGTTATTATATTTCCTCCCAAAAAGCAAGAAACTTTGTAGGAATTTATTGTAGTTTGCTGTAGTATTTTGTCTGCTTTTTGATTTTATTTAGCATTAGCTCCAAGAATTTTTCCTCTATAGCGGAGATACAGCCCTACGATCATAGCTCCCGTTACCAACCAGCTAATGGAATAGCAGGCCATGAGCACATCATAGGTGGAATATACCGCAAATACGCTATACAGCCAAATTATCCGCACACCACAAATTCCCACCAAAGTCAGTATAGCAGGCCCCAGAGAATAGCCGTAGCCTCGCAGAGCGCCCGAAAATACATCAATAAATACCTGCAAAAATTCTGGTGCCACAATATACCATAATCGAACAGTACCCAGGGCTATAACATTTACATCTGGATTGAAGAATCCCAAAAGCTGCTGGGACAACAGCAGCACCAGAGCCGCCATGCCCATAGTAGAGCCAAGAGCCAGCATCATCCCCCGTTTGGTTACCATCAGGCATCTAGCCATATTCCCAGCGCCGTAGTTTTGGCTAACAAAGGTGGTAGTGGCCTGAGCAAAAGCATTTAAGAAGCAATAAACGTTAATTTCAATGGTAAAGGCTGCTGCCGAGGCTGCCATAGCATCAGGCCCCAGGCTGTTAATAGCTGCCTGAATCAAAATATTGGATACAGAGAAAACCATACCCTGAATACCTGCTGGCAAACCTATTTTAATAATATTTTTCAACAACACACTTTCTGGACGCAACTTGCTTAGCTGTAACCGAAGTCCCTCTTTGGCATGAAGCAGCTTCCAACATAAAATACCAGAACTAATACCATTGGATAAATCCGTAGCTAAGGCCACGCCAGCCACCCCTAAGCCCAACTGGACAAAAAGCAAATCCATAATCACATTGGACATACTGGACACCATGAGAGCCATCAAAGGCGTTCGCGTATCTCCCTGAGCTCTAAAAATGGCCGACTGAAAATTATACAGGGCCAAGAGAGGCATACCCAAAAGATATACTCGAAGATAGGTTTCTGCCATCTCCTCTACCTCAGAGGGAACCTGCAACCATTCGATAATAGCTCCTGCTGAAACTTGGCCAAGAATTGCCATAGAAAAGCCAATAATCAACGCTAAAACGAAGGCTGTATGTAAGGCCGCCTGAGCCCGTCCTCTTTGCTTGGCACCAATAAATCTGGCAATGATTACATTGCCGCCAAGGGATAATCCCAAAAACAAATTCACGATAATGCCAATAATGGCAATATTATTGCCTACAGCAGCCATTGCCGTAGTCCCCACAAACTTTCCTAGCACCGCCACATCAGCTGCATTGTACAGTTGCTGCAGCATACCTGTCAAAGCCAGCGGCAGGGCAAAAATCACCATTTTGTCCCACAGGGAACCGTGAAGCATATCAATATTTTTACTCTTTGCCATTATTCACACCTCGAAAAAAATTTCCAACTATGTTATAATATCCTTTGGGCAAATACAATCGTATTTTGCTACATCAACCCACCTTACTCTTGAAAGGAGCGAAGGAATCGCTGTGCTTATCCTTGACAGGAAGCAAATACAGTGGGTTCCGCTTATATGAAAAAACTTGGATTTATCGGTATGGGCAACATGGCCCAGGCCCTGACTATGGGCTTCATCAATGCCAAAGCTATTGCCAAGGAAAATGTTTATGCCTATGCCCCCCATCAGGAAAAATTGCGGAAAAATGCTGAAACTATTGGCTTTACACCAGTAGCAACCTTGAAGGACTTGGCCCAGAGTGTTGATACACTGGTCATGGCCTGCAAGCCTTATCAGATTGAAGCCGTTATCAATGAACTAGGTGAGGCTCTAGAGGACAAGGCACTGATTTCTATTGCCGCAGGCTGGGAAATTGCCAAGTATCGTCAGTTTATCACTACCAACACCAGATTGCAATTCATTATGCCAAATACTCCTGCTATGGTAGGGGAAGGCGTCCTGCTTTTTGAGGAGGAAAACACCCTTACTTCAGAGGAGCATCAGCAGATTGTGGAGTTGTTCCGCTCTGTTGGCCTTGTAAAGGAGCTGCCTTCCAGATTAATGGGAATCGGTGGCACTGTAACCGGTTGCGGCCCAGCCTTTGTAGATCTCATGATTGAGGCCTATGGAGATGCTGCTGTGAAATACGGTCTTCAGCGCCAGGATGCCTACGGTCTTATTTCTCAGATGATCCTCGGTTCTGCCAAGTTGCAGTTGGTTTCCGGCCAGCATCCTGGCCAGCTAAAGGACAATGTCTGCTCCCCTGCTGGTACTACCATTCGAGGTGTTACCACTCTGGAAGAACAAGGCTTCCGTAATGCCTGTATCAAATCTATTGATGCCATTATGAATAAATAGTAGTGCTTCAACTACACAGTGCAACAAAAACACGCTACTGATTTTTTCTTTCAAAATCAACAGCGTGTTTTTTTGTTATTCTATCACATATACAATAGTTGTGACAAGACGATAATATACCATTGCCTTAGAACTCTATACCCCGCTGAGCCTTGATTCCCTTCTGGAAAGGATGCTTAATCAGCTTCATTTCTGTTACCAAATCCGCTCTGTCTATCAACTTGGGCTGAGCGTCCCGGCCTGTTAGCAATATATGCTCCTGAGCCGGCTTCTTATCCAGCAAGTCCAATACAGCATCAATTTCAATCAAACCAAATTTGACAGCATAATTTATTTCATCCAGAATCACCAAATCATATTCACCAGATGTAATAATCTTCTCTGCCTCCAGCATGGCCTTGTGGGCAGCCTCAATATGCTGTTGTTTCTCTACTTCGCTTTTGGACATCAGCCCCAAACCCATAGGGCGAATTTCAATCCTGCCGTTGATTTCTCCCAGCTTGGCAATAGCTTCCAGTTCACCATATTTCCAGCCACCCTTAATAAATTGCAAAATCATAACCCGTAGGCCACTCCCCCAGGCTCTAAGAGCCAAGCCCAGAGCCGCCGTAGTTTTTCCCTTGCCATCACCGGTATGAACCATAATCAAACCTTTTGTTTCCATTGACTTACTACCTCCTGCAGTTCTACAACTCTTTACGCTCATACCATTTCTCAACATAGCCAAATTTTATTGACTTTCATAATTATCCATAATCTCAAAGGCCTGTGCCTCTGTTACCAATATATCCCTTGGCTTACTGCCCTGAGGCGGGCCCACAATGCCCAGCTGCTCCATCGTATCCAACAATCTGCCAGCTCGGCTATAACCAATATGATAACGACGCTGGAAGCTTGAAGCAGAGGCATTGTTGCTGGACATAACCAGCTCCACAGCCTCCCGTAAAAGACTATCCATCTTTGTCTTGGTTGGCTTATCTTCCTCTGGCTCGTTCTCCGCCTCAGCAGCCTTGTTGGTAAAATCAATAATCTCCTGATTGGCCTCAGCCTTGTGTCCCTGGCTCTTAATATATTCTACCAACAGCTCCACCTCTTTATCACTAACAAAGGCGCCCTGAATACGGGTAGCCTTGTTGGCTTCCTGTGGCTTGAACAGCATATCACCCTTGCCCAACAGCTTTTCTGCACCAGATGCATCCAATATAGTACGGGAATCAATCTGAGAGGTAACAGCAAAGGAAATACGAGAAGGAATATTGGCCTTGATAACACCTGTAATAACATTAACAGATGGCCGCTGAGTAGCCAACACCAAATAAATACCGGCAGCTCTAGCCTTTTGGGCAATACGGCAGATAGCATCTTCAACATCATGGGGAGCCACCATCATCAAATCAGCCAACTCATCAATAATAATTACGATGGAAGGCAGTTTCTTCTCAGGTTCCTCCTCAAACTGCTTATTGTAGCCATCCATGTTGCGCACCCCGGCCTGCGCAATCAGTCCATAACGCTTTTCCATTTCCTGTACAGCCCAGTTCAATACCGAAGCAGCTTTTTTGGCATCTGTTACCACAGGAACCATCAAATGAGGAATATCATTGTACACAGACAGCTCTACCATCTTAGGATCTATAAGAATGAATTTAACCTCTGTAGGCTTGGCCTTGAACAGGATACTGGTAATAAGGGTATTAATACATACAGATTTACCAGAGCCAGTAGCACCTGCCACCAAGAGATGAGGCATTTTGGCCAAATCTGCAAAAATAGCCTGACCGCTAATATCCTTGCCCAAGCCAACTGTCAAACGGGATTTGGCCGCAGCAAAGGCTGGATTTTCCAGCACCTCCCGTAGCTGAACGCTTTCCAGTTCCTGATTAGGCACCTCAATACCAATAGCTGCCTTACCTGGAATCTGCTCAATACGCACTGCCGAGGCCGCCATATTCAAAGCAATATCATCAGCCAGCCCCGTAATCTTGCTTACCTTAACACCAGGGGCAGGCTTTACCTCGTAACGAGTAACAGCAGGGCCATGACAGGCATTGAGAATAGAAGCCTTCACCTTGAAGTTAGCCAAGGTTTCACCCAGAATACGGGCATTGGCTGCAATTTCCTGATTCAGAGTTTCACTCATTACCTTCACTTTTTTGGATAAAAGATGAAGAGATGGCAAAATATACGGCGGAGGTGGAGGCTGAACCTCTATGGAAGTCTTGGACAAATTGTCCACAGCAGCAGCACTGGCAGTATTACTAACAGTGTTAGCCACAGACGCGCTGACCGCTGGCTTTGGAAGTTCCTGAACGGCTGGCTCCTCAATTTCTCCACTATCATCTGGCACATTCTCTGTTATATCCACGCTATCTTGACTATAGCTAATATCCATATCATCTAGGCCATAGTCGTATGCCTCAGCTTCAACATCATCTTCCGGCAAGGAATCCTCCACCTCAGCCGTTGACTCTAGCACCTCTCCTGTTTCCAAATCTACCATATCAGATAGAAATCCTTCTGTTTTCTCTTGACAAATAGGAGCTGATAAATCCAATTCCACAATATCATCAAAAAACTTAATAGCATCATGGCGAGAACTGTCAACAGAAGCATTGTCCACAGCAGAATCTGTCTCTAAATTAGAAGCTTCCGACTGTTCCCGTTCTGGATGAAGCTCCTCCTCTGAAATCCCCAGCTGACTAGCCAGACTTGGTACCTGATCTTCCGGCTCCACATCACTGGCAAATTCTGCCCCAAAGAAATTGACAGCCACTGGATTGGCATCCACCAGATTATTCCCTGTAGCCTTCAGCTCCTGAACAATCTTATTTGGCATCTGAGCCAATTTGCCTGGCTTCTCTGCTACCCTACTTCCTGGCAGAGAATCATCTTTCTGCTTCTCTGATAGTTCCCGATTCAAGAAGGCAGATTCCTCCTCGTAACGACTAAGGAACTCCCTTCCTTTTAGTTTTTGCAGTTTTTCACCTACATTCTGTACCTGCTCTTGCACATATTCCTGAACATGCTCCTGCACATATTCCTGTACCTGCTCCTTGGCCTTAGTTCCCACTTCAAGGGTTTTATCGTAAGCCACCACCGTAGCCTTTTTGGCCACCTGTGCCCCTTGCTCTGCCTTTTCTTTGGTGGTAAGGATTCCCTTAGCTAAGGACCAGGTGGTTACCACCAGAGCACTACCTAGAAGTCCTGCTCCCAGCAGCACTGGTGTGCCATCTGTACCTACCACCTTATGAAGAATCAGAGTAAGGAGGCCTCCCAGCAACCCGCCTCCATCCACCAGACTTTCTGGCAGAATCTCAGCGCCTTCCTTAATCACCCAATGATGATACATTCCCAAGCCACAGGCGTAAAATAAAATTCCTCCTACCATACGGGTATTCCAATGGAGCTTGGTATGCTTCATAATATAATAACCACCCAGCCCTAAAAATACTGCAGCAGCCGGCATGGCTCCTATACCAAAGAAATACTGCAGGAACTTGGCCGCCTTAAGGCCTACGAAGCCTACATTCAAGCCTACAATACCACAAAGACAGATAATACCCACAGCTGCCAGCACTATGCCCATCAGCTCATAGTTCCGCAGGGAATGATCCTTCTTTACCTCTGGAGCAGCTGTCCCTGCTCCTTTAACAACAGTTTTTCTTTTATTATTTGTACTACGGCCCTTAGAGCTCACAGTTCGTTTTTTTTGCAATTCTCTCACCCACATCTTTTCGTTTTAAACATCCATTCTGTATTATATCAGAAAAACTACTTATTGACAAAAATCTTCCTAACAAAAAAATGTCACCTCTATTAACACGAAAATAGCCTGACCGGTTACAAAACCAATCAGGCTATCTATATAAAACACGATATTTTTCATTTTCGTGCTTAATACTGGTGGAGATGAGGAGAATCGAACTCCTGTCCGAAAGCGTTGTCATATAGACTTCTCCGAGCGCAGTCAATGTTTAAATCTCGAATCTAGGCAGACACAGACAACCGCCGTCCATTCCATCCTGGAAAAATTTCCCTTTCAGTCCTCCAGGAGTCAGACATCAGGTATCCCGCAATTGGCCCCTTATACTCTCAGGCGGGAGCTAAGAATACAGGGGTTAGCATCAAGCTGCTAAAGCGTAGTTTTCGTTTGCTTTTATATTTAAAGCGTTTTCACCTTACTAACGGGGCTAGGTGACCCCCCGGCTCGCTATCCATACTCCAGCCACCCCCGTCGAAACCTTTACATCCCCCTGTAAAGGGAAATCGACTGCCACAAAGGCAGGATTTCAGAGTATAAATATTTTGTAATGCTATGATAGCACTATAAAATCAAATTGTCAAACTTTTTCTAAATCACAGAAGCAATATTCTACATCAACCTTCAAAAACATTACTATAACTGTTGAAATAGTCTATATCCTCAGGCTTTAAATGATAATAATACTTCTCTCCATTGCTGTGAGGCAGTTGGCGGGAACGGAAATGCTCGAACAATTCCTCATACCCCTTGGAAAAATCAGCCAACTGAATCTCTGCCACTACATGACCGTGGCCAGAGCGTCCACCATTAGCCATCTGCTGAGCAGAAGACTCTCCTTGGGCTTGATGATCATCCTGACTGCTGCTTTCCCTTTCCTCCTCATGACGATGGGTATTATAAGGCTTGCGGCGGGCCACCATCAGTGTCCCCTCTGGTGTATCTATAAGATAAAGCCACCCCTTAGCCTTTTCTACCATGCGGCGATGCATTTCTTCTGCCACCATCTTGTGGAGATATTCCCAGCCTGCATAAATCTGCTCATCCGTAAGGCGAGCCTGTTCCTCAGAAAGAGGACACAAGTTATACAGAGTGATAAACTTGCGCATTAAAACTTCGTAGCAGTAAAGAGTAGCCTTGGCATCTGCTGCTGCCGAATGAGCCGAGCCTTCCTCCCATACATAACCACAAAACTCTGCACATTTTATCAGGCTAGGTACATGATAAAAATCCATTTGGAGTTCATCACGATACACGCCCCAGAAAAGCTCCCGCACATCCAGACAACGCTCTGGTGTAAGGCCCTTAATGCCAGACTGCTCCAAAATGCGAACATCATTATCTAGAGCAAAACCTAATATCATCTGACATCGATCAAAGATTTTCTGAATCTTGCGCAGGCAATCCTGAAAATGCGGCTTGTCCTGTACCATATCCGGGCTAATACCATGTACCTTCTCAGAATGAGGCCAGCGCCTATTCCTCTTTGGCTTATAAAGGCTATTAAGCACCAGCTCACCTCTGGCACTGTAAATGGCCAGCTCCAGTATTTCATTGTATCTTCCTGTACTTGTGGACTCTGTGTCCAGGCAGGCTATATGCATCTTTTAACCTTCTCTCGCAGAGGTATTTACTCAGCCTTCTTCAACTTCAAGCCACGCTCAGCCAGCTTATCAACAATCTCATCAAAGGACTTGGAACCAAGATTACGGAGAGTCTTAACTTCCTCATCAGTTTTCTGAATCAAATCTCCAATGGTAACAATACCTGCCCGCTTCATGCAGTTAGCAGGACGCACATTCAGCTCCAAATCTTCAATAGGACGATCCAAAACATCGGCTCTGCCGCTGGCATCTGCTGCTTCATCGTCCTCATTGCCAGTCTGATAAATCACATTGTTCAGTTCTGGATTTGGCTCCTCAATCTCAGTATCAGCCAGTTCCCACATAGGAATTAGGGAATCAATCATCAGGCTGGCAGACTCTCTCAAAGCATCTGCTGCGCTGATAGTACCATCAGTTTCCAGTTCTACAATCAGTCTATCATAGTCAGTAGTATTACCTACACGAGTATTCTGCACCTTGTACTCTACACGGCGCAGAGGGGAATATACACAATCCAATGCAATTGTTCCCTCTGGTGCAGAAATATTCTTCTCAGCAGAAACATAGCCATAGCCACTCTCAATATAGAGCTCCATCTCCAGCTTACCACCGGCCTTAACGGTAGCCAAGCAGGTTTCAGGCTCCAGAATCTCCAGTTCCTGCTCCTGATCCTCACAGGTGATATCAGCCACAGTAACCTGAGTATCCTCAGCCCCAGCTTCTACATTAACAACAGCCTTGATCGGAGCCTCTACAGGCTTAATGCTCAGTTCACGGAGACGAAGAACAATATCCTGTATGCTGTCCTTTACGCCCTCAAGCTGATCCTCCATGGAATCCGCGCCATTAAAACGAACTGCCACTACAGCAGCACCCTGAATAGAGGACAGCAGAATCCGCTTCAAGCTGCTGCCAATAGTAGTGCCATAACCACGATCCAATGGCTCACAGGTGCAGGTTGCATGATTCTTATTCTCCGGGTTATCCTCGTATTTCATTTTGGTATCATTAATATCCAGCATGTAAAAACTCCTCTCGGATAAAATATCATTTTTTGCGTACTCTACATTCTACAATAATATCACTAATTTTGCAATAGATTTGCACAGATATTGGGATTAATTGCAAAAAAAGGACGCAAACAGTGCCGTATGTCCTCATACCAACTCTATTGCGTCCAGTTTTTGCATTATCTACCTATCCCTTAATAGGCAATGCAGAGATTGGCACACATACTCTCAATAAGCATGCGTTCCTCGGTGGTGGCCATCCGTCTGTCTAGCTCCAGATCATCATAGTCCTGTCGCTGCAGACAGAGGGCTGCTGCCATCATATCAGCAGAGAATGCACACTGCCGCCTGATAGCATTTAGGATAGCTCCTATCATGATTCAGCCCCCTTTCTGAAAGCATGTTCAACAGCTGTCTTAAAAAAAACAGCCGCCACAACATGGGGTTGCAACGACTATTATAACAGCAAGTATATTAAATTGCAATAGATTTATTTACAGTTGTAAATACAGATGACAAAACCAAAGCTTCTTGGGAAGTAGGCTGCCGCAAACCAAATTCCAACTCTGCGTATTCCTCCAGAGTCCCCCCTAGAAATTCTGCCATCATATCCATGCTATACCCCTTGGACTGACGAAGCTGCCCCAAATCCTCTCTCTTCATTAAAATTCACACCTATCTGACCAATATGATTACCTGTGCCTGCTGAATCCTCCTAGAAAATGCTTATGCAACTCCCAACAGGATTACCTGCAAACGACCTACGAAAGTATATTATATTGAAAGACATTTGTAAAGTATAATTTTACATTTGGGGGATATATTACTTAATGCTCTTGAAAATCACTATCTGTACGGCAGTCTAACAAGGTTACTAAAACCACAGGCTTTATGGTTGAATATTCAATGCTTCGATAAATCTCCGCCACCGTGCAAATCCACTTGTCATGGCGACGACAACGTATCTTTAGTCGCAAAGGAGCTTCGTTTTCCTGAAAGTATCTCACAATTCGTTCCGGCTTCACAAACCAGGTATATTTCACCCTATCCTCTGGATGAACATATTCATTAATCGCCTTTTGGAAAAAATCCATAATATTTTTGGAATAACGATATAATGCCGACGGAGCATCTGGATGCTTGTGCATTATATCAAAGGCTCCAGTTCTCATATTTACCTTAAGAACAGCTCTAAAGGTACGATGCATCAAGGTCACAGCGTCTATCTTGTCGGAAGCATCTGTATGGGCCAGCTTCCAGGTAAATAGTACCCAAGGCTCCTCCATAGAGAAATTCTTAGGCTGCTGGCATTCAAAGGTATACCATTTGTACACACCATTTTTCTTGAAACGCACATCATACAAAATCCTAAGACTTCTGCTCAACAATCTCGCACGAATAAATTCCAAACCTGTCCGGCGCACATAGCCTGGTACATCATCTGGATGTACGTTGCCATTCTGCACACAGCTGTCTATATATTCAGAAATGGTATCTGGTCTTAAATTGGTAGCAAATTTGAAGGCTGCATCATGATGGATAAAGTGATATTCTCCTGTGAAAGGATTTACCTCGGCCACCACAGCAAAATACTGGGCCAAATCCCGCAGATAGGAGGAGCCGGATTTGCGATTAACTATATTGGGCATAGCTACGTTGTTTTCATCTTCCAGCAAAATCTCATATTGGTTGATTGACATAGGCCGATAGAAATAATAACCCTGAGCAAAACCGCAGCCAAGAGCAGAGAGCATTTCACTTTGCTCCAGATTCTCCACTCCCTCCGCAATAACCGGCAAATCTATTTGATTGGCCATAGCTATCACAGAGCTGACAATATTTCTCCCCTTGTCAAAATTATTTTCATCCATATTCAGGAATTGCATATCCAGCTTCAATATATCTGCCTGAATATCTTTCAGCATATTCAAGGAAGAATAGCCACTGCCAAAATCGTCAATAAGAATCTTCAAACCCAATTCCCGTAGGCCTCGCTCTGCTTCCTTGATAATGGCCTCGTTTTCCACATAGGCGCTTTCGGTAATTTCTACCTCCAAATAATTGACAGGTATCCTATATTCCTTCAGTAATCTGTCAAATACTGCCACCACATCCATTTCCCGTATATCCACCCGGGAAATATTCACAGAAACAGGCAGCACCCTACGCCCCTGATCCAGCCATCTTCTTAACACCTGGCAGGTTTTCTCCCAAATATATTTATCCAGTTGAATAATATAGCCATTCTTTTCCAGGGCTGGTATAAAACGGTCCGGGCTGATAACCTCACCTGTGGAGCTTATCCAGCGCATCAAAACCTCTGCCCCCACAATACGGCCATCACGCAACTGGCATTTAGGCTGAAGGAAGAAGGTAAATTGGCCATTTTCCATACCATAGGTAACCTTTGGCATCAGCTCCATTTCTTCCATAAGCTGTCGAGCCATGTCCTCATCAAACCAAAAAATAGAGCTTTTAAGATTGCCTACGGCCTGCTGGATAGCATTAATAGTATAATCAAACAAATCTATGGACTTGGCCCGCATTTCTGGGCGCCAAACGAAACCGCCAAAAATTGGCCGAAACACCTCATTATCCTTGACTTTCTGGAGAATACTAATTATCCCCTGACGTATTCTCTCTGTTAAATTAGGATTGATTTTGAAAAATGCTGAAAATCTATCTGCTCCCATGTAGCCGATTATCATTTCCTCTTCATTGGCTAATCTTTTCAAAAAACTGGCTATATCCGACAAAAGTCTATCACCATCTGAACGGCCATACCACTTATTAAAATAGCTAAAGTGCTCTATATCCGTTGTAAGCATACAAAAGCTTTCCTGAGGGTGCTTCCCCAAACAATCATCTACCAGGTCAAGATAGCCCCTCTGCTGTGGCATGCCTGTCAATGCATCCATTTGAATTTCCATAAAATATCTCTCCAAATCCCTTTTATATATCTTTTTATCTTTTAGATTTTTCTATTATAGCATTTTAATTGACTAAATTGTAATATTTCTATATAATTTACAAATAATAGGATTTTTTACCTATTCATTTTGAACCTATATCTTGCATACTTGACAACTATATGATACAATCAATAATTAGTGAGATTTACAACGAGATAAGACTTATTTTGTTACAAAAACGAAGTGATATGTTGCATGATTTTATATCGATTTTGTAAAACTCATGCAAAGAGGATGTATCGCGTTTGTGTTTAACAGATACAAGGCTTTTAGGAGTAATATTGTGAATAGAGGGAATGAAGCGGAAAACTTTAATAAATATGTAGAGGCTACAGTCAAAGCTCTTTTTCATTCGGCTGTGGCTGCTTTTTATGTGGATGTACAGCATGATTGGTTTCATACTGTTCGCAAGGCTGACAAAATGCCTCCGTCACTTCCAACAGATGGATCTTACAGTGTAGCAATTGAACGGTTTATTGCGAGGTTTATTCCTGCTAGCTACCAAGCAGTATTGCGGCTTAAGCTGTCTCCTGAGTACATTCGTAATCATTTGAATCGCCATGAAACTGAATTTTCCTTAGAGGTTCCTTTATACAGTGAAAATGCCAAAAGATGGTTTAGAATATCTGTCACCTTGATAGATACCTTGGAGGGACTTCCCCATCATGCAGTAATTTCTGGTCGAGATATTACTGTAGAGCATGCCGCTGATCAGGCTAGATATGATCTTATTTGTCATTTGCAAAATAAAAATGATAAGCAAAATCTGGCTATTGAACAGCGCAATCGAGAGCTATTGATCCAAAATCAAGAATTGGCTAATCTCAACAAGGAACTGTTGGAAAGCCGAGATTCTCTTTATGAGCTGGCAGACGATTTGCAAAATGCTTTGGCTCGAAACAGCATGTATCATGAAATGCTGCAAATGCAGCAGGCAGGGTTAATTGTTTATGATTGCAAAACCTTTGCCCTTTTGTATATGAATGATATTGCCTTGTCTCTTTATGAGCTTACTGAGGATGAATTTCCCAAACTTACCTTGCAGGATCTTAGAGACAAGATTCATCTTATGGACGATACTCCACCTATTAGCGAGATGCCAGTTATGGCTGGTGCCGGTGCTACTGAGGAGGTAGAGTGCTCCATCACTCATGCTGACGGCAAAATTTATTATGTAAATATTTCCTACAAAAATGTAGTTCTTAGTAATGAACATAATGTAGTTATTGCTGTAGTTACTGATGTTACTCGGCAGACTCTAAACAGCCTGAAATTAGCAGATAAGGCCTACTCTGTCAGCCACCGTTTGGATGCTGTGGAGGAAACACTGCGGCACTTTGCTGACTATATTTACCATGTAGATTTAACCGATGGCATGATTGTAGATGATTTTGTCAGCAATGGTTATTTAAAGCTTCTTGAAGAAGAGCAGATTCCTATTCCTTGCAAATACGATACCTTCATCCAGCGCGCCAAGGATTTGTTAGGGCTGGAGTTTATCAGTTACAACGGACGGCATAATTATGATTGGAATTGCGATACCCTTTTAAATGATTTTTATCATGGCATTACAAACTGCGAAATTGAATTTCATCATACCAAAACTGACACCTATCATCGTATTACAGCTCTCATGGGTGTAAACCCGGAGGATTGTCATGTTGTCATGACTGCTATTGGCACTGATATTACCAACATTCGCAAAAAGGAATATGAAAACCAGCGGCTTCTCCTACAGGCTCAAGAGGAAGCTCAGCAAGCCTCTGCTCTTTTGGAGGAACAGCAGGCAGAGCTGGAATTAAAGCATCAGTCCCTGGAAACAGCTTATATGGAGCTGATGGACTTTAACAGCATTGTACAAGGACTGCAATCCATCTTTAGCAGCTGCTATTATATTGATATTAACCAGCGCAAATTTACTGAGATTAAAAGCAACCGTGTTATGCAGAGTATCTTTATCAGCAACCGTCAAATGACGGATTCTATGGATGTATACATTCATTCTGAGGTCAAGCCAAAGTATCAAAAGCTTCTGGAAGGCTTTATGGATATTGATTCCCTCTCCTATCGACTACAGGATAAGCCGTATATTACTATAGAATATGAATCTGAAAGTCTTGGCTGGATGCGCAGCTATCTGGTTCCTGCCCAGTATAATCAGAGTAGTCAGCCAACCCATGTTCTTTATGTAAATGAGATTATTGAAGAGGAAAAGGTTCTGCAAAATCATTTGCGCAAGGTGGCTGAAACTGATGGCCTAACAGGAATTCTGAATCGAGCCAGTGGCGAAAGGAAGATTATTTCTCAGCTGAAGTCTAACCAATCTGGTGCTTTTGGCATTTTGGACTGTGATGACTTCAAGGGCATCAATGATAACTATGGTCATGGTATTGGCGACAAAGTATTGATTATGGTAGCTCATAGCCTGACGGAAGCAATGGGGGCAGAAAATATTGTCCTGCGACTGGGAGGTGATGAATTTGCCTTTTACCTGACTGACTGCAATTGCAAACTGCAGCTATCATCAATGGTAACCAAATTCTTCACTATTTTGGATTCCATCCATATACCTCAGCTTAAAGATAGAAAAGTTACTGTCAGCGTTGGTGCTGTGCTCTATGACGGCAAATCTGGCAAAACCTTTGATGAACTGTACGAAATAGCAGATCACAATCTATATGAAAGCAAAAAACTGCCTTCCAATAGGTTGACAATCTAAAATTAAAGACTATTGTGAACTGCTCTCCGTCAAGTAGATAACCCCAAAATAGAAAATGCCGTTCTGGATTACCAGAACGGCATTTTTTATTTCAGCCTATAATCTGCACTCTTTTTACTCCCAGGGCTTCTTTCAGGGCAGGAATACAATCCCGCTCCAAAAAGCTTCTCTGTAAAATACCTCCACTAACAATGAGAAGATTATCTCCCCTTCGGTTAAAGGTCTGGATATTGCTAAAGGCTCTCTGATAAACCTCCTCTGGCAATAGCTCCTTTAATTTAGCCACAGCCTCTGCCAACTCAGGCTGCTCTCTTTGTATCCGCTGTACAAAATCCTCAGTGGCCTCAGCCTTTAAATGAATATTTCCCATTAAGTGATTTTTATCAAACATAGTTCCAAGCTTCCTTTCTCTTAACGAACCTCTACACCCTTAATGCCCCGCAAAGATTGAAGGCCATTGGTAATGCAAATATTTTTTATATGATCACTATTAATCAAGGTCAGTTCCATTACCAGCATAATGCATTGTTCCCGGCTATTCTTATCATATTCCTCCCGGATTTTGACGGATTTGATGTCAAGCCCCATTTCTTCCAGACAGCTGCTAATAATCGACAGCTGCTCAGGAATATTTTCCGAATAGATACACACTCTAAGGATGCTGGCTCTAGTCGACCATTTTAGTTCCCAATGACTCAGGGTACCTACTGTTACCACTACCAAAACCGTGGTCATAATAGCTTCCACATAGAAACCTGCTCCTACAGCCAAGCCTACACCAGCCACCACCCACAGGCAGGCCGCTGTAGTTAGTCCTGTAATGCTAAGTCCTTCCTTCATAATGGCGCCAGCACCTAGGAAACCGATACCGCTAACAACCTGTGCCCCCAGGCGAGCAGGATCTGCATTGGTCATTCCCTCAACGGATTTGTAAATACTAAAGGACATCATCATAATCAGACAGGAGCCCAGACACACCAAAATGTTCGTCCGCAAGCCTGCCGCCTTGCGCCTGGACTGGCGCTCATAACCAATCATGCCGCCTAGCACGCAGGCCAAAGCCAGCTGACCAAAACTCATCAATATATCATGCATACTATCACCACCAACATCCACTATTTAATACACATAGATATTATACCATATTTCCAGCTTATGGCATATTATGCTATAATATCTATGTGTATTATTTGTCAAAAGCAGAAGGATTATCACCTACTCTTAATTGGCTTGTATCAAGGAGGAAATTATGGAAAGCAGAAAAAATATTGCTATAGAAATGCATAACAAGGGCTATAACTGTGCCCAGTCTGTGGCTCTTACCTATGCTGATTTGGTGGATATGAAGCCAGAACAGCTTTTTAGAATCACAGAGGGTTTTGGCCTGGGTGGAGGCAATATGCAGGGAACCTGTGGCGCCATTAGCGGTGCTTTGGCTCTAATAGGCCTTTTGAACAGCAGCGGCGATTTGAAAAAGCCTACCACTAAGGCTAAAACCTATGGACTTAATAAGGAAATTCTGGAAAACTTCAAAAATCGCAATGGCTCTGTTATCTGTCATGAGTTGAAAGGCATTGGCACTGGCAAAGTTCTACGCTCCTGCCCAGATTGCATTATGGATGCCTGCGAATTTTTTGAAAATCTCTATGAAACAAAGTTAAAAAAGTAAAATTCCTACAAAATACAACAGCCCCTGGCTACTATAATCAGAGGCTGTTTTTTGTTATCCAATATCTGCTAAAATCTATGCCAATATGGACTTTAGTTTTTCTACAATACCTTCATCAGCAGGAAGCCAGGCCACCTCATCCAGCTGATTTTTCCCCAGCCATCTTGCAGCTTCATGCTCCTTGAGAACAAACTTCTCCTTAGCTAACTGACAGAGATAGCAGTGCATGGTCAGATGAAACTGAGGATAATCATATTCCACTGTTTCCAGCAAATCCCCTACAACAACCTCCATATCCAGCTCTTCCCGCAACTCTCTTTTCAGGGCATCTACCCTTGTCTCTCCTGCCTCCAGCTTGCCACCGGGAAATTCCCAGCCATCCTTGAACTCACCATAGCCCCGCTGGGTAGCCAATATCTTATTCTCTCGACAGACAATTCCTGCCACAACCTCAATTTTCTTCAACTATAGCACCTCACTGTTGACATACTCCCCACGGCTAAAGCCGGGGGATTCTGGGATATTAGCGAACCTTGCCTGCGAAATAACAGGTCTTACAAGTTCTCTCCACAATGGACAATGCCCTGCCCATCATGATTTTACGCAAAGAATATTCGGCTTCCTTCACGCTCTATATTTATCGATGCGTTTCTGTCCCTATTGTGTGTATTACCGCACTTAGGACAAGTCCAGTTTCTGATTTTTAGATTTTTAGTTTCTGTATTCCGATACCCACATTCGGAACATAGCTGGCTGGAAGGGAAAAATCTATCTATTTCTACAACGGATACCCCCGTTCTGTATGCCATATATTTCAACTTATTCACAAAATCAGCAAATCCCAAATCAGATATTTTTCTTCCGAACCTTTTTTGCATTGCTTTTAGGTTCAGCTCTTCAATGCATATCAAAGCATATTCTCCAGCAAGCTTGTTGATTGTCTGCCAATGAAAATTATCTCTTTGGTTCGCTACTTTCTTATGCAATCTTGCTAAAGCGAGTTTTGCTTTTTTGCGATTATTGGAACCTTTAGCCTTGCGGGACAGATTTCTGTTTGCCATTTTCATAGCATTGGCATTTTGCTTGAAAAACAGCGGGGAAGCAATATCCCTGCCATCCGAGGCATTGAGGAATATTTTCAGACCAAAGTCGAAGCCGACACTTTTACCTGTTCTTGCCAAGACTTCATTTTCTAATGTTTCGCAGACGAAATATAAATATATATCCCCTAATGCATCTCGTTTGACAGTGAGTGTTTTTATCTTGCCGTCTATTTCTCTTGATTTTGCATAACGATATTGTTGCTTACCAATTGTGATACTGTTGCTAGCTTCATCAAGTTTCCAACCAGTTTGTTTCAAAGTGAAAGACTTGTATTTCTTTATCTTTTTGAATGATGGTGGCGCAGTACGGATTTTATGTTTTAGATTGCGGAAAAATAATTTATACGCTCTGTCTATCCGCTGAGTTACATCCTGTACGGCTTGGGAACCAATTTCTTTTATATAAGCAAATCTGGAAATCCCCTTGAGCTTTGTCAGATGCTTTTGCAATTGATACATATTTAGCGATTTGCCAAAAATCTTATAATATCGTTTATGCAGGGCAATGCAATGATTGTAGACAAGACCTGCCACATTGATTTGCCTATGAAGTTTTCTATTTCTTTTTGAATTATATAACTTAAAGCGATAGGTTCTCATTTACAATCACCATCTTATTTTAGTTTTTGTTTTTCTATGTATTGTTTAATAATCGACCGGGGAGCACCTCCAACAGTGGAACAGAAATAGCTATTTGTCCACAATGTCGGTATTCTGGATCGTAGCCACGGAAATTCCTGTCGCAGAATACGAGAGGTTTTGCCTTTAATATTTTTTACCGCTTTGTGTATTCCGAACTGAGGGGCTACCTCTAAAAGTATATGTACATGATCTGGCATTATTTCCATTTCGATTATATCCACTTGGATTTCAGCGGCAATGGATTTTATAAGCTCCTTTAATCTTATATCCACACCATTTACTAACACTTTTCTTCGATACTTTGGACACCAAACAACATGATATTGGCAAGAGTATACAACATTTTGATTGGATTTATAAGTTATTTTGTTCATACTTATATAATAGCATAAAGATATATAGCTTGCAACTATATACTATTGTTTACCTTCAATAGCTTACGCAAATTCCCTGAACGTGTCTTATATCCCCATGCCTGAAGGCAGGGGCTTTATGGCACATTTGGTAAGATTAGCAGAGCCTACAATAATTCTATATTCCTCACCTCTGCGAAAAAT
>ERZ506022.15-NODE-15-length-45866-cov-4.86925_pt1 | contig 45866 bp, 32 predicted proteins | sample MGYA00512184_ERZ506022 | MGnify/ENA metagenome assembly ERZ506022
ACATGCACGACAAGTACAGCTACGAAGCCTCTCTGATGGCGCTGCACGACCGTGACGTTATCCGCACCATGGCGTGTGGTATCGCTGGTCTGTCCGTTGCTGCTGACTCCCTGTCTGCAATCAAATATGCGAAAGTTAAACCGATTCGTGACGAAGACGGTCTGGCTATCGACTTCGAAATCGAAGGCGAATACCCGCAGTTTGGTAACAACGATCCGCGTGTAGATGACCTGGCTGTTGACCTGGTAGAACGTTTCATGAAGAAAATTCAGAAACTGCACACCTACCGTGACGCTATCCCGACTCAGTCTGTTCTGACCATCACTTCTAACGTTGTGTATGGTAAGAAAACTGGTAACACCCCAGACGGTCGTCGTGCTGGCGCGCCGTTCGGACCGGGTGCTAACCCGATGCACGGTCGTGACCAGAAAGGTGCTGTAGCGTCTCTGACTTCCGTTGCTAAACTGCCGTTTGCTTACGCTAAAGATGGTATCTCCTACACCTTCTCTATCGTTCCGAACGCACTGGGTAAAGACGACGAAGTTCGTAAGACCAACCTGGCTGGTCTGATGGATGGTTACTTCCACCACGAAGCATCCATCGAAGGTGGTCAGCACCTGAACGTTAACGTGATGAACCGTGAAATGCTGCTCGATGCGATGGAAAACCCGGAAAAATATCCGCAGCTGACCATCCGTGTATCTGGCTACGCAGTACGTTTCAACTCGCTGACTAAAGAACAGCAGCAGGACGTTATTACTCGTACCTTCACTCAATCTATGTAATTAGATTTGACTGAAATCGTACAGTAAAAAGCGTACAATAAAGGCTCCACGAAAGTGGGGCCTTTTTTAGCACGAGAGCCTTTTTTGTCAGCTATCTATACTTTAAGGTGACTGCCAAAACAGACTCGACGTAGCCTTCGAGCTGCGCACCAACACGGCCTCAGATGGGCCACATCTGGAGAAACACCGCAATGTCAGTTATTGGTCGCATTCACTCCTTTGAATCCTGTGGAACCGTAGACGGCCCGGGTATTCGCTTTATCACCTTTTTCCAGGGCTGCCTGATGCGCTGCCTGTATTGTCATAACCGCGACACCTGGGATACGCATGGCGGTAAAGAAGTTACCGTTGAAGATTTGATGAAGGAAGTGGTGACCTATCGCCACTTTATGAACGCTTCCGGCGGCGGCGTTACCGCATCCGGCGGTGAGGCAATCCTACAAGCTGAGTTTGTTCGTGACTGGTTCCGCGCCTGCAAAAAAGAAGGCATTCATACCTGTCTGGACACCAACGGTTTTGTTCGTCGTTACGATCCGGTGATTGATGAACTGCTGGAAGTAACCGACCTGGTAATGCTCGATCTCAAACAGATGAACGACGAGATCCACCAAAATCTGGTTGGAGTTTCCAACCACCGCACGCTGGAGTTCGCTAAATATCTGGCGAACAAAAATGTGAAGGTGTGGATCCGCTATGTTGTTGTCCCAGGCTGGTCTGACGATGACGATTCAGCGCATCGCCTTGGTGAATTTACCCGTGATATGGGCAACGTTGAGAAAATCGAGCTCCTCCCCTACCACGAACTGGGCAAACACAAATGGGTGGCAATGGGTGAAGAATACAAACTCGATGGTGTTAAACCACCGAAGAAAGAGACCATGGAACGCGTGAAAGGCATTCTTGAGCAGTACGGTCATAAGGTCATGTTCTAATTTCCCCGTAAAGCGGCAACTTTATTAAGTTGCCGCTTTTTTGTGCACAGAAAAGCAGAGTGTGAAACAGTAAGTTCACACTCTGCTTGAATTCATTTACACGTGAGCCACGGGTTTCGGCGTATGACCGGCGTTGCGAAGCAGCATCAGCAAATAGATAAACGATACGCTGGCGATCATGATAAATAATAAATTATCGGAGAAATTCTGCATTAGCATAGCGGTAAATGACGGGCCAAGCAGGCTTCCCACGGTATAGCTCAACAGTAAGGCCTGGTTCATCGCTACCAGTTGATGATGTTCAACTTTCTCACAAGCCCAGGCCATCGCCACCGGATATAGCGTAAAGCCAGCGGCACCGAGGATGAATAACGCTGGGGCCATCGCCGCCTGGCTAAGCATCGCAATACTGCCGAGAATGACGACAAAGACCTGAACACGCAACACCAGCAGTCGACCAAACTTATCCGCCAGACGTCCAATCGGCCATTGCCCGAGGATACCCGCACTGACCAGTACCGCCATCCAGAAACCAATGCTGGCATTGCTCACCCCTTTGTGATTGAGGTACAGCGGCATCAGGCCATATAGAGATCCCAGCACGATTCCTGAGATAATGCAGCCATTCACGCCAAGCCGTGCCTGACGGAGTTTTAGCATTGACGTAATTGACGTCGAATCATGGTTTTCAGCCTGCTGATTCAGGACATGCGTAAACAACAGCGGTAAGATTCCTGCCAACGTCAAACCTGTAACCCACGGCAATACACTCATCAACTCGGTTGAGACTTTGCTGACCAGTAACTGGCCTAAAAACGTTCCGACGTAATAAACCATCATATACGCAGCAAGCAACCGCCCGCGGTTACGCGACGTCCCACTGCACATCAGCGCACTCTCAACAACCACCCAAATCATGGCACAGCCGATGCCAGCGACAAAACGCCACGCCAACCAACTCCAGAATCCAATCATCAGGCCAAGGCCGGCACAGCCAGCGGCAAAAATGAAGGAGGCCAGATAATAGCTACGGTTAAAGCCAATGCGTTTAATGACATACCCTGTCAGCAATGTACCGACAAGGTTGCCGGTAAAATAGGATGAGCTGACAACGCCTACCTGCCATGTAGACATGTGTTCCTGGGCGAGCCAAAGCGGCACGAGTGTATTTAACACCGCAATCGCCAGAGTCAACAAAAGCAGGCCAGACAGCAAAAGCATGACAGGCCGGGTATACGTGGACATGAATTAAAACCGTGAGGAAGTTCAAATTTCATGCGCATCATGCCACCGCCAAAAACATTGTCAATGGGTGAAAATACGCGCATATCGCAGCGGCGGTATTATCGATTTATATTACTCATTCATAACGCTAATGCTGAAGAGACGATTAATCTCATCTGATTGTTTTTATTGATCTAACACAAATTTCATACGCTTCGTTCAGTCGAAAAATTTCATGGTCACAGCAAACTCATATTTCCCGTCTATGCTTTCAGAGCAATGCATCACGTCTGACCGATTTAGACGTACCACTGACTCTCGAAAGGAGAAGAGGATGACCAAACCGTATGTTCGTCTTGATAAAAATGATGCTGCCGTTTTGCTTGTTGATCACCAGGCTGGTTTACTTTCCCTTGTACGAGATATCGAACCCGATAAGTTTAAAAATAACGTGCTGGCGCTGGGTGACCTGGCTAAGTATTTCAACTTACCAACTATTCTTACCACCAGTTTTGAAACCGGTCCTAACGGCCCATTAGTTCCAGAACTGAAAGCACAATTCCCCGATGCACCTTACATTGCTCGCCCGGGAAATATTAACGCCTGGGATAACGAAGATTTTGTAAAAGCTGTCAAAGCGACAGGTAAAAAACAGTTAATTATTGCCGGTGTGGTAACCGAAGTTTGCGTGGCATTCCCGGCGCTTTCAGCCATTGAAGAAGGGTTTGACGTCTTTGTCGTGACTGACGCGTCAGGGACCTTTAATGAAATTACCCGGCATTCGGCATGGGATCGCATGTCGCAAGCTGGTGCGCAATTGATGACATGGTTCGGCGTGGCGTGCGAGCTGCATCGCGACTGGCGTAATGATATTGAAGGACTGGCGACGTTGTTCTCTAACCACATTCCTGATTATCGTAACTTGATGACCAGTTATGACACGTTAACGAAGCAGAAATAAAAGCGAACCGGGGCCGAAACCCCGGTTGTTACTGATTAACTTGCGACAGCCATCCCCACGGTCATATGCAAACCATAGAATACGCCACGACCGATTAATTCCCCTGCCAGAAGCAGAATGAATGATACAGAAAGTAGCGGAACCGCAGGCTGATAACCTTTTAGCTGTGGTGCAATCCACAAGCACAGGGCAACGGCCAAAAGCACGATCCGCCAGGACATCAGCGCACCATAGTCCGGCACCAGCGCTGCGGCCTGCTGCACAGAGCTATGAATATTCGCCAGCTCTGCGCCCTGCATCACTGACATCACGCCACTCACTACCAGTGCCAGAACAGAAATGGCTGGCAGCAGACGCATCGCCCAGCCATCGACACCAGCCAGACTCAGCAACAGGTAACCCAGTAACGGGCCGCCCATAAACATCGTCAGGAAGAAGCCCATCGGTGTCCAGATGCTGTACCAGGTGGGTACTGTATCGATGCTGTTATACACACGCACCATCATCCAGACAAAGACTACGCCAAGAACCATCGTCACCACCAGCCAAAGCGTACGCAATGCCGGTGAAAGCTTTTTCAGCATTGCCAGCAACCAGCCGATGCCGCCTACAGCAAAAAAGATCGAACCGCTGGCAATTTCGTTACTGAGTGCTGAAGCCCCTACCCGATTGAGCGAGTTAAAAGCGCGCATCGGTGAACCAAGATGAAGCATAGAGGCGATAAAGCCAATGCCCATCAGCACCCATAAACCCAACATGCAGGCGATAACACGCTGCTGGGCTTCTGCTCGCAGGTCGCCTTTGAGCAGCGCCAAAGCCAGAACGATAAAACCACCCGCTACACATTGCCCGAAGACCGTGAAGATCATCAGCGGCCATTCATGCCATCCACTTCCCATCTCACACCTCCTTCGGGTTTGCCAGATAGCCAGTGGTATCCCCGGTTGGGCGGCTGTTGGCATTGGGTTTGATCACAATATTCGGTTTGGTAAAGTGAGCTCGCGGCAACGGCGCAACGGCCGCCAGATCGCCATGTTTTTTACGCAGCTCGTCGATAGGGCCGAAATCCAGCGCCCGCAGCGGGCAGGACTCTACGCAGATCGGTTTTTTTCCCTCCGCAACACGGTCATAACAACCATCGCATTTGGTCATATGGCCTTTCGTTTCGTTATATTGCGGTGCGCCATACGGGCAAGCCATATGACAGTAACGGCAGCCAATGCATACATCTTCATCGACCACAACAAAACCATCTTCACGTTTATGCATCGCACCGCTCGGGCAGACTTTAGTACAAGCCGGATCTTCGCAGTGGTTACATGAAATCGACAGATAGTAGGCAAACACGTTCTGGTGCCAGACACCGTTATCTTCCTGCCAGTCGCCACCAGCATATTCATAAATGCGGCGGAAGCTGACTTCTGGCGTCAAATCTTTGTAGTCTTTACAAGCCAGCTCGCAGGTTTTGCAACCGGTGCAACGGCTGGAATCAATAAAAAATCCATACTGGGTTGTCATCGGTTACTCCTTACACCTTTTCAACCTGAACAAGGTTCGTATGTGATGGATTCCCCTTGGCAAGAGGAGACGGACGTTGAGTGGTCAGTACGTTAATACAACCGCCCTTATCGACACGTTTTGTATCCGGGTCATACCAGGCACCTTCACCCAGTGCGACCACACCCGGCATCATTCGTGGCGTCACTTTCGCCTCAATATGAACCTCACCACGATCATTAAAGATCCTGACTTTATCGCCGTTGTTGATACCGCGTTTTTGCGCATCAAGCGGGTTGATCCACATTTCCTGACGGCAAGCTGCTTTCAGCACATCAACGTTGCCGTAAGTTGAGTGAACGCGAGATTTATAGTGGAAACCCGTAAGCTGCAGCGGATACTGTTTGTTCAGCGGATCCTGATAACTTTCAAAGCCCGGCGTGTAGATCGGCAGTGGATCGATCACATCACCTTCTGGCAATTCCCAGGTAGCGGCAATGTCAGCCAGCGCCTGCGAATAAATCTCAATTTTCCCCGATGGCGTGGTCAGTGGATTTGCCTGCGGATCTTCACGGAAAGCTTTATAAGCAACGTGATGCCCTTGCGGATCGCGCTTTTTAAAGATCCCCTGCTTACGGAACTCTTCAAACGTTGGCAGTTCAGGAATCGCTTCCCGCGACTGGGCATACAGATGCCGCATCCACTCTTCCTGAGTACGACCTTCAGTAAACTGTTGTTCGACGCCAAGACGTTTTGCCAGTTCGCTGGTCATCTCATAGATAGTCTTACATTCAAAGCGCGGTTTAATGACCTGATCATTGAAAATAACGTAAGACATATTCCCGCAGGATGCATCCAGTGCAAAGTCCATCTGTTCGGAAGCGGTGCAGTCAGGCAGCAGGATGTCAGCATATTTCGCCGATGAGGTCATGTGGCAGTCGATAACCACAATCAGCTCGCACTTCTTATCATCCTGAAGGATTTCATGGGTACGGTTGATTTCAGAATGCTGATTAATCAGGCAGTTACCGGCATAGTTCCAGATCATTTTGATCGGCACATCCAGCTTATCTTTCCCGCGCACACCATCACGCAGCGCCGTCATTTCCGGGCCACGTTCAATGGCATCGGTCCACATAAACATAGAAATGCTGGTCTGGATCGGGTTTTCGAGAGTCGGCATACGGACAAACGGTAAGCTGTATGAACCTTCGCGCGCGCCGCTGTTCCCCCCGTTAATACCAACGTTACCGGTCAGAATCGCCAGCATCGAGATAGCACGGGTTGCGATTTCACCGTTAGCATGACGCTGCGGGCCCCATCCCTGGCTGATAAACGCCGGTTTGGTACTGCCGATTTCACGAGCCAGTTTGATGATTTTGTCTGCCGGAACACCGGTGATTTGCGAGGCCCATTCCGGTGTTTTAGCCACGCCATCGGGTCCTTCACCCAGAATATAAGCTTTATAGTGACCATTTTTCGGCGCACTGGCTGGCAGGGTTTTCTCGTCGTAGCCAACGCAATATTTATCGAGGAATTCCTGATCTACCAGGTTTTCGGTGATCATGACATACGCCAGACCGTTAACCAGTGCGGCATCTGTTCCCGGACGAATAGGGATCCACTCATCTTCACGCCCGGCACCGGTGTCGGTATAGCGCGGATCGATGATGATCATGCGAGCATTAGATTTCTGGCGCGCCTGTTCAAGATAGTAAGTCACCCCACCGCCACTCATTCGCGTTTCGCCAGGGTTATTACCAAACAGCACTACCAGTTTACTGTTTTCGATATCCGACGGGCTGTTACCATCTGCCCAGCCGCCGTAGGTATAGTTCAGACCTTCCGCAATTTGCGCGGAGGAGTAGTCGCCATAATGGTTCAGATAACCGCCGCAGCAGTTCATTAGCCGCGCGACCAGGGTATTTCCCGGCGGCCACGAGCGGGTCATGGTGCCGCCCAGCGTACCGGTGCCATAGTTCAGATAGATAGACTCGTTGCCGTACTCTTTGATCAGGCGCTGCATTTTGGTCGCGATGATGTCGTAGGCTTCTTCCCAGCTAATGCGCTCGAATTTGCCTTCACCGCGCGCCCCGACTCGTTTCATCGGATATTTCAGGCGGTCCGGATTGTAGACACGGCGACGCATGGAACGCCCACGCAGACAGGCGCGAACCTGGTGCAGGCCGTCGTAATTGTCATCGCCGGTATTGTCCGTTTCGACATATTTGATTTCACCGTCCACTACGTGCATACGTAGCGGGCAGCGACTACCACAGTTAACTGTACAGGCGCTCCAGATAACCTTTTCGTCTGATTTTGTTGGAATAGCGCTATCGACAGCGTGCGCAATCCGACTAAAAGGTAATGTTAATGCGCTGCTGGCCATTGCCAGGCCGCCGATCGCTGTCGTTTTTACCAAACCACGGCGACTCACCTCAGCAGCCAATACCGCATCAGGGATTTTCGTTTTCATAATGGCTCACTCAAGCTTGCTCACGATTGATTCCAGTAACAAACCGTATTGTGTAATTATTTCTATAGCAGATCGCTATATAGGCTTGTATACATCGAATAATTTGAAAATCAAAGAGATAGGTAGATTTTCACTCGAAAGTAGTATTACTTGTAAGTGAGGAGTAATTATTGTTCGGTATCAAAGGGAGACAAAAAAAGCGCCCGCAGGCGCTTTTTAGATTCAGAAAAATTGGGTATTAGCCAATATATTCCAGTCCGTTCATATACGGACGCAGAACTTCTGGTACTTCAATACGACCATCAGCCTGCTGATAGTTTTCCATTACTGCAACCAGCGTACGACCAACAGCAAGACCAGAACCGTTCAGGGTATGAACCAGACGGGTTTTCTTGTCCGACTTGCTGCGGCAACGTGCCTGCATACGACGTGCCTGGAAATCCCAAACGTTGGAGCAGGAAGAGATCTCGCGGTAGGTGTTCTGTGCCGGGATCCATACTTCCAGGTCGTAAGTTTTGCAAGCGCCAAAGCCCATGTCGCCGGTACAAAGGATGATTTTACGGTACGGCAGGCCCAGCAGCTGCAGGACTTTTTCCGCATGACCGGTCATCTCTTCCAGCGCCGCCATTGAGTCTTCCGGGCGCACGATCTGCACCATTTCAACTTTGTCGAACTGGTGCATACGGATCAGACCACGAGTGTCACGACCATATGAACCAGCTTCAGAACGGAAACATGGGGTGTGGGCGGTCATCTTAATTGGCAGATCATCTTCATCGATGATTTCACCGCGTACCAGGTTGGTCAGCGGAACTTCTGCCGTTGGGATCAGCGCATAGTTACTGGTGTCTGCTTCTTCTTCCAGCGGACGAGTATGGAACAGATCGCCAGCAAATTTCGGCAGCTGACCCGTACCGTACAGCGTGTCCTGGTTAACCAGGTACGGAACATAGTTCTCACTGTAGCCATGCTGTTCGGTATGCAGATCCAGCATAAACTGCGACAGTGCGCGGTGCATGCGAGCAATCTGCCCTTTCATGACGACAAAGCGGGAACCAGTCAACTTAACTGCGGCTGCAAAGTCGAGGCCAGAGTGCATTTCACCCAGCGTCACATGGTCACGAACTTCAAAGTCAAACTCACGCGGGGTGCCCCAGCGACTGACTTCAACGTTGTCATTTTCGTCTTTACCTACCGGCACTTCATCTGCAGGCAGGTTAGGGATGGTTAGCGCGATATCGCGAATTTCAGCCTGTAAAGCATCCAGCTCGGCTTTTGCTGCATCCAGCTCTTCGCCCAGTTTGTTCACTTCCAGACGTAAAGGCTCGATATCTTCCCCGCGCGCTTTCGCCTGGCCAATGGATTTCGATCGGGAGTTACGCTCCGCTTGCAGGTTTTCCGTTTTGACCTGCAATACTTTACGACGCTCCTCAAGAGCGCCCAGCTTATCTACATCCAGCTTAAAGCCCCGGCGTGCCAGTTTTTCAGCGACTGCGTCTGGCTCATTACGCAGCAGATTGGGATCGAGCATGCTTATCCTGTGCTTATCGAATTAAATGGGAGATGTGGCCACAGCCTGCGACCACAGGGATACATTAACAACATTACCGCAACGATAACATTAACGGTAGCGTTTTATGGGGCTATTTTGATCCTGTTCAGCCAGCCAGGCGAGCTTTTCGCCAATCTTGCCTTCAAGGCCCCTGTTTGTCGGGAAATAATAGCGTGTTTGTGCTATTTCCGGCGGGAAGTAAACCTCACCGGCAGCATAAGCGTTTGCTTCATCATGAGCGTAACGATATTCCTGCCCGTAGCCCATTTCCTTCATTAATTTCGTCGGCGCATTACGCAAATGAACCGGCACGTCATAATCCGGACGTTCGCGAGCATCGGCCAGCGCGGCTTTAAACGCAGTGTAGACAGCGTTGCTTTTTGGCGCGCAGGCCAGGTAAACAATCGCCTGAGCAATGGCGCGTTCACCTTCCGCCGGGCCAACGCGAGTAAAGCAATCCCAGGCCGCAATTGCCACCTGCATCGCCCGTGGGTCGGCATTGCCGACATCTTCGGAAGCAATTGCCAGGCAACGACGCGCAACATATAACGGATCGCCACCGGCGGTAATAATTCGCGCATACCAGTAGAGCGCCGCATCGGGTGCGCTACCACGTACCGACTTATGCAATGCGGAAATCAGATCGTAAAAGCGATCGCCTTTGTTATCAAAGCGGGCGCTACGTTCACCGGCGATTTCGGTCAGTAATTCAGGCTTCAGGACCCGCTTACCGCTATCATCGACTTCGGCCATATCCGCCATCATTTCCAGCGTATTTAACGCCCGGCGCGCGTCGCCATTCACCAGTTCAGCAATGGCGCGTCGTGTTTCATCTGGCAGAACAATATCCTGACCACCATAGCCACGGGTTTTGTCTTCCATCGCCTGAGTTAGTACTTGCTCAATATCCTCTGTACTCAGGGATTTCAACAGATAGACACGGGCACGGGAAAGCAGTGCCGAATTAAGCTCAAACGACGGGTTTTCAGTGGTTGCGCCAATAAAAGTAATGGTGCCGTCTTCAATATGTGGCAGAAATGCATCCTGCTGGCTTTTGTTGAAACGGTGAACTTCGTCAACAAAAAGAATAGTGCGGCGACCTGCATTGCGGTTTTGCCGAGCGCGTTCGATCGCCTCGCGAATCTCTTTCACGCCAGAGGTGACGGCAGAAATACGTTCCACATCAGCGTTCGCATAGCGGGCAATCACTTCAGCGAGGGTTGTTTTGCCGGTACCCGGCGGCCCCCAGAGGATCATAGAATGCAGATGCCCGGCTTCGATAGCGCGCGGCAACGGCTTCCCCACAGCCAGCAAATGTTGCTGGCCGATATACTGTGCTAAATTTTCTGGCCGCATACGCGCGGCCAGGGGTTGAAAAGTATTATCCGAAAAATCGAGCGACAGATTGCTCACTCAAGTGCCTCTACTTACGTTGATCATCTACCGTGACGCCTTGCGGCGGGGTGAAGGTAAATTTCGCTGCATCCACAGCCCCATTTTGCTGGGATTTCAGCTGATAACTGCTGCGCTGATCGTCCTGCTCCACCGCGCTAAACTGATGGATTGTGCCATCACGTCCCACGTTAATGGTGAACTGCTTCAGATTGCCATTGCTGGCTTTCGGCGTCAGAACAAAGTCATCGCCATTCTGTTTGATATTGTACTGCTGCCAGTCGCTGGACTGGTTGCGGGCAATCAGCATAAACGGCGTATTACCGGTGGCATCTTTCAGCCAGGTTGCCGTAGCTTGCTCAACGAACGGGTTATAGAACCACAGTGTTTTACCGTCAGAAACCAAAATGCTTTCATCAGGTTGAGTCATATGCCAGTTGAATAAGTTTGGACGTTTCACCCACAGATCGCCCTGGCCTTCCTGCACCGCCGCGCCGCTACCGTCAGTCACTTTTTGTGTGAAGCTGGCGTGAAAGCTGCTGACTTTATCCAGGCGGCTTTTCAGATCGCTTGCGGCATCAGCCCAAACGCTGCTTGCTACTAAACTTGAGAGTAATGCACAGGTGATGGCAATTTTTTTCATCATTATTCCTCAAATTACGTCACTCCCAATCGGGAGTTCCCTCTACTCTCTATTCCAGGCTAATAATCAGCTTGAGGAAAGAAGAAAATACTGAATTTTCAGTTGATAGAATACCGGATGCGACGCTATCGCGTCTTATCCGGCCTACGTTGCATTAATTAGTCAAATGGCGGTGGGGCCAGCACTTCACGATTTCCGTTGTGCCCCTGTTCGCTGACAATCCCCTGCGCTTCCATCTGTTCGATAATACGCGCTGCACGGTTATAACCAATGCGGAACTGACGCTGTACGCCAGAAATTGACGCTTTGCGTTTTTCAGTGACAAACTGCACCGCCTGATCGAACAACGGATCCAGTTCTTCAGCGCCATCGAAACCGCCCACGCCACCTTCGCTTTCACTGTCGGAGGTGATGCCATCAACATACTGTGGGCGACCACGCGCTTTCCAGTCCTGCACCACGGCATGAACTTCCTGATCGCGAACAAAAGCACCATGGACACGTACCGGCAACGTGGAGTTCGGCCCAGAGTAGAGCATATCCCCCATACCCAGCAGTGATTCCGCACCAGCCTGATCAAGAATGGTACGTGAGTCAATCTTACTGGATACGGTAAAGGCGATACGGGTCGGAATATTCGCTTTAATCAGACCAGTAATAACATCAACCGATGGACGCTGCGTTGCCAGTACGAGGTGGATACCCGCGGCACGGGCTTTTTGCGCCAGACGTGCTATCAGCTCTTCCACTTTTTTACCTACCGTCATCATCAGGTCGGCAAATTCGTCCACCAACACCACAATGTATGGTTCTTTTTTCAGCACCGGATGCTGCGCATCCATACTATCACCCGGCTTCCAGTACGGGTCTGGAATCGGACGCATCATGCGATCGGCTTCAGCAATTTTTTCGTTATAACCCGCCAGATTACGCACACCCAGCGCAGACATCAGTTTATAACGACGCTCCATCTCGTTAACACACCAGCGCAGCGCGTTGGCGGCATCTTTCATATCAGTAACAACTTCCGTTAACAGGTGCGGAATGCCTTCATAAACCGAAAGCTCCAGCATTTTCGGGTCGATCATGATGAAACGCACATCTTCTGGCTGTGCTTTATAAAGCATGCTCAGGATCATCGCGTTCACCCCGACAGACTTACCGGAACCGGTAGTCCCCGCAACCAACAAGTGCGGCATTTTCGCCAGATCGGCAACCACCGGCTCACCGGCGATATCTTTACCCAGCACCACGGTTAATGGCGACGGATTATCGCGGAATTTGGCGTTATCCAAAACTTCGCGCAGATAAACGGTTTGTCGTTTTTTATTCGGTAACTCCAGACCTACATAGGGTTTGCCAGGAATAACTTCAACGACACGCACCGCCACCGTCGAAAGTGAACGGGCAAGGTCACGTGACAAGTTAGAAATGCGCGCTGCTTTTACGCCCGGTGCCAGGTTCAATTCAAAGCGAGTGATAACTGGCCCCGGAGAGTAATTGACAACATCGGCTTTAATACGGAAATCAGCCAGACGCGCTTCTACCAGGCGCGCCATTTGTTCAAGCGCAAAGGTATCTACCGGCTCCACTTCGCTCGGCGGCGGTGTCAGCAAATCCAGAGAAGGCAGTGGCGTCGTCGGTTTATGCAACGGACGGCTGTCGCCATTACGCATCAACAGCGGATGAAGCAGGGTATCCTGCGGCTGTGATACAACCGGCTGTTGTGGCTGCTGATACTGCGGCTGCTGTGCAACCGGTTGTTGTGGCTGCTGATATTGCGGCTGCTGTGCAACCGGCTGTTGTGGCTGCTGATATTGCGGCTGCTGATACTGCGGCTGCGGTGCAACCGGTTGTTGCGGCTGCTGATATTGCTGCTGCGGTGCTACCGGTTGTTGCGGCTGCTGATATTGCTGCTGCGGTGCTACCGGTTGTTGCGGCTGCTGTACAGGTTCAACAATTGGCGTAAACAGCGGTTCGTGTGGACCATCATCCAGCAACGCTTTCATTGGCGAAAATTCAAAATCATCCAGCGAGAACGGATTCGCCCCAGCCGGTTGTTCGCCGGAATAACGTTGTTGTTGAGTTTGAGCAAACTGACGAGCCAGTTCTGCCTCTGCCGCAGCATCTGCATCTTCTGTGTTCACGGGCACATCATGTTGATACTGTTCGCCATAGCGTTGCTGCTGCGTCTGGGCGAACTGACGTGCCAGTTCATCCTGCTGCATCGCATCGATTTCATCATCGTTGTACTGATCGCCAGAATCGTACTGATTACGCTGGGCTTCACGGGCTTTTTCTTCTGCCGCACGCTGTGAGGGCAGCTTAATACCGTAAGACGCCAGTTCACGACGAGTTGGCACGCGGATGCGTTTCGGTCGTGGCAACTGCGGGCCAATCCCCTCTTTGACCTGCGGACGCGGTCCACCGCCATTTGCCAGACTGAAGACTGGCGCGGCAACGGTTGCGGCAGCCCCCGTCGCCAGTGTCGCTTTTTTCACACCAGATGCCAGCGGAGAAACAGCGGCAGCGGCTTCTACTGGAGGTACTGCTGCAACAGAAGGTGCTTTCAGCGAAGATTTGATCGGTTCCGGTTCTTTAACCGGTTCTGGAATCGGTTGATACCAGGCCGCAAGTTGTTCACGTTCACGGGCTCGCTTCTCTTCCACTTCTTCAAAATAGTAAAGCGGCGGACGCGTGGGTTTTGTCTCTTCTACAACGGGTTCAGGCTCCACAACAGGCTGCTGTTCAACGGGTTGCGGCTGTTGGTACAACGGCTCCTGAGCGGCTGGCTGCTGATAAGTTTGCTCCGTCTGGTATGTAGACTGTGGAGCAAAAGTGGATTGCTGCTCTTCGGCTTGCCAGGCGTTACCTGCCACCGGTTGTTCTGGCGCAGGGGCGTAATACGGCTGTTGCGCAGACTGTTCCGGCGCAGGAGCGTAGTAAGGTTGTTGCACAGGCTGTTCAGCCGCAGGCGCATAATACGGCTGCTGTGGCTGTACAGGTTGTTGCAGCGGCTCATTATATTGCACTGCAGGCTGCGCATATTGTGACTGCTGTGGGTAACCTTCCGGTGCAGGTGCAATAACCGGTTCTCCCGTTTGCGGCCCCGGTACAGGCTGCCAGGCTACTGTAGGTTGCGTAGGTGGAACATCAACAGAGGCAACTGGCGGCGTCTGAGTCACAGGTTCAACCGGTGCAGCCCAGCTTTGTGTCGCCGTGGTAGCAGCAGCTGCTACAGCAACAGGTTCGGTAATTGGCGCACCGTTTAATAATGGATCGTATTCGTCATATTCTGGCTGCGTTGCACGATTGCCCGAAAACAGGACGTCGTCAGGGTCGGCAGCCACACCGCGTGCAGTGTAGGTAATCTCTTCTTCATCATCCATCCGCTTACCGGAGAACAGCGCAGCATCTGTTTGCCGCCCCATCGGATTAATGAATTTTTCCGCCAACCGTTTACGACGCGCTAGCGCGCCGCGAAGAATACGGGCACGGCGTGATTCATGCTGTTTGCCGTGATTTTCATCTTCATACTCTTCGTCGTCTTCATACTCATCTTCATCGACCCAGGTATCATCGCGACGGGTACGATTACTGGCGAAGGTAAGAATATTTAAAATCCAGCCGCCGAGTTTTTCAGCAATGGTCACCCATGACCAACCGGTGAACAGCGTCAGGCCCGCTGCCCAAACGCAGAGCAGCGCAATAGTTCCCCCGCTACTGTGTAGCAGTGGTTGTAGCGTAGTGCTTAGTAAGCTGCCAATGACGCCACCGGAGGCAAAATACCAGATATCGTCAGCGTTGATTGCCGCCAGACCACAGGAGGTAAGGATGAGCGCCAAAACGCCAATGATGCGTAGCGAAACGGCAAAATAATCAATGTATTCGTCGCTGGACTGATGACGCCAGGCAAACCAACAACCGCCGACAATAATGACGGGAATGGTGTAAGCCATCACGCCAAAAATAAAGAACAGCGTATCTGCCAACCACGCACCGGGCATCCCACCTAAATTATGGATAGGTTCATGCCAGGCCGTTTGCGACCAGCTGGGGTCCGAAGGGTTAAAGCTTAGTAAGGCAGCCATCAACCAGACGGCAAACAGGACAATAAGGATCAGCAACGCCTCCAGAAGACGGCGGCCGCTACTTAACTTTGTCAATGTGACTTCTTTGTCTTCAGTGTATTCCTGGCTCAAGAAAGGCTCTCCAGGTTACAGGCTTTTCCTGCCCGATGCTAAAACGGACAACAGTACCAGGTTACCCCAGTACTGTTGCTGTATGGATTAACAGGAGTGTAATCAAAATACGCCGATTTTGCACCTGTTCCGTGTTAGCGCGTCTTAATAACCAGACGATTACTCTGCTTGACTTCTTCCATAACAACGTATGTCCGTGTGTCATTGACACCAGGCAGACGCAGCAGGGTTTCCCCCAGTAACTTACGGTAAGCAGACATATCCGGCACGCGTGTTTTCAACAGGTAGTCGAAATCACCGGATACTAAATGACACTCCTGAATTTCTTCAAGTTTTTGTACAGCGGTATTGAATTGTTCAAACACATCCGGTGCGCCACGATTCAGAGTAATCTCAACGAATACCAGAAGTGATGCATCCAGATAATGGGGGTTCAGCAGCGCCGTATAGCCCTGAATAAACCCTTGTCTTTCCAGCCGACGCACACGCTCAAGGCACGGCGTTGGGGAAAGTCCCACACGTTTAGAAAGCTCGACGTTAGAAATACGCCCATCCTTTTGCAACTCATTAAGAATGTTACGATCGATACGGTCGAGATCTTTGCCAGGGCGCTTCTTGCTATCTACCATTATTATTGTCTCTCTGTATTCCTTCCCTACTCCTGTCTGACCCTGAAACATCACTGTTCAGAGTCGCTACCCGTCACGATAGACCGAAATCATGAAGATTCACGGCGCGCAATGCCTGGGTCTACGGTGAGAAGACCGTTGCCTTGTGGCAGCTATCGACATCACGAATGGCGTCTGTCCACGCCATACGTAGATTTCACTAGCACGGTAAACATGGTATTTACATGCATGGTTATGCGCATATAAGAATACTGTTTTTTTTCTTCCTCGAATGTTTTCGCAAAACACCAGGGGATTGTCAAAGCAAAACATCGATTTTTAGTACAACATGCCAGATATTCATTAACAGGGGCGTTTATTCATCATTTAATCGGCTTATAAAGCGGGAAATTTAAGTAGCAGAGGTGATAATGACGGGAGAATTTGACCTGCTTATCGATGCTGCCGATTGCACAAATTGTTAACAAAATCGTCATACTCTTTTTTTACGTCTGTAAATTCCCTACAATCCTGCCATTGTCTGCCAACAACTATGGGGATCTCATGGGCACGACCAAACACAGTAAACTGCTTATCCTGGGTTCAGGCCCGGCGGGATACACCGCTGCTGTCTACGCGGCGCGCGCCAACCTGCAACCTGTGCTGATTACCGGCATGGAAAAAGGCGGCCAACTGACCACCACCACGGAAGTGGAAAACTGGCCTGGCGATCCAAACGATCTGACCGGTCCGTTATTAATGGAGCGCATGCACGAACATGCCACCAAATTTGAAACTGAAATCATCTTTGATCACATCAACAAAGTTGATTTGCAGAATCGTCCGTTCCGTCTGACTGGCGATAGCGGCGAATACACTTGCGACGCGCTGATTATTGCCACCGGAGCTTCTGCACGCTATCTCGGCCTGCCCTCTGAAGAAGCCTTTAAAGGCCGTGGAGTTTCTGCTTGTGCAACCTGCGACGGTTTCTTCTATCGCAACCAGAAAGTTGCGGTCATCGGCGGCGGCAATACCGCGGTTGAAGAGGCGCTGTATCTGTCTAACATCGCTTCGGAAGTTCATCTGATTCACCGCCGTGATGGTTTCCGTGCGGAAAAAATCCTCATTAAGCGTCTGATGGATAAAGTGGAGAACGGCAACATTATTCTGCACACCAACCGTACGCTGGAAGAAGTGACCGGCGATCAGATGGGTGTCACTGGCGTTCGTCTGCGCGATACGCAAAACAGCGATAACATCGAGTCACTCGACGTTGCCGGTCTGTTTGTTGCTATCGGTCACAGCCCGAATACTGCCATTTTCGAAGGGCAGCTGGAACTGGAAAACGGCTACATCAAAGTACAGTCGGGTATTCATGGTAATGCCACCCAGACCAGCATCCCTGGCGTCTTTGCCGCAGGCGACGTGATGGATCACATTTATCGCCAGGCCATTACATCTGCTGGTACAGGCTGCATGGCAGCTCTTGATGCGGAACGCTACCTCGACGGTTTAGCTGACGCAAAATAATTTTACAAATCAGTAACAAAAGTAAAGAAGGCGACACCATGCGACTATGGGTCGCCTTTATTTTTTCCCCGTTGTAACATTGCTCTGCAAATAATTCTGATAACTCACCTGCTAAGCGTGCAATGAATAAATCCCGTCAAAAAGAATTAACCCGCTGGTTAAAACAGCAAAGCGTCATCTCCCAACGTTGGCTGAATATTTCTCGTCTGCTGGGCTTTGTGAGCGGCATATTGATCATTTCCCAGGCCTGGTTCATGGCGCGAATTCTGCAACATATGATTATGGAGAATATTCCCCGTGAAGCCCTGCTGCTTCCCTTTACGTTACTGTTTCTGACCTTTGTACTGCGCGCATGGGTGGTCTGGTTACGCGAACGGGTGGGTTATCACGCCGGGCAGCATATCCGCTTTGCCATCCGCCGTCAGGTTCTCGACCGTCTGCAACAAGCAGGGCCAGCGTGGATTCAGGGTAAACCAGCGGGGAGCTGGGCGACGCTGGTACTCGAGCAAATTGACGATATGCATGATTACTATGCACGCTACCTGCCGCAAATGGCGCTGGCAGTGTCGGTGCCGCTGCTGATTGTGGTGGCTATCTTCCCCTCTAACTGGGCCGCGGCGCTCATTCTGCTGGGCACTGCACCGCTAATTCCGTTATTTATGGCGCTGGTTGGAATGGGGGCTGCCGATGCTAACCGACGTAACTTTCTCGCTCTTGCTCGCTTAAGTGGGCATTTCCTCGATCGCCTGCGCGGCATGGAAACATTGCGTATTTTTGGTCGTGGTGAAGCTGAAATTGAAAGTATTCGTTCTGCTTCGGAAGATTTCCGCCAACGGACAATGGAAGTGCTACGGCTGGCGTTTTTATCCTCCGGCATTCTCGAATTTTTTACCTCGCTGTCGATTGCTCTGGTGGCGGTCTACTTTGGTTTTTCCTACCTCGGCGAGCTGGATTTTGGTCACTACGATACTGGCGTGACGCTGGCTGCGGGTTTTCTGGCCCTGATCCTTGCGCCAGAGTTTTTCCAGCCATTACGCGATCTCGGTACGTTTTATCATGCTAAAGCCCAGGCTGTTGGTGCAGCTGACAGTTTGAAAACGTTTATGGAAACCCCGCTCGCCCATCCGCAGCGCGGTGAGGCGGAATTAGCATCGACCGATCCGGTGACCATTGAAGCCGAGGATCTGTTTATCACGTCGCCGGAAGGTAAAACGCTGGCCGGACCGCTGAATTTTACTTTGCCAGCAGGCCAACGAGCAGTGTTGGTTGGTCGCAGCGGTTCAGGTAAAAGTTCACTGTTGAACGCGCTTTCTGGTTTTCTCTCATATCAGGGATCGCTACGAATCAACGGGATAGAATTACGCGATTTATCACCGGAATCATGGCGTAAACATCTCTCCTGGGTTGGGCAAAACCCACAATTACCGGCAGCAACATTACGGGATAACGTACTACTGGCGCGACCTGATGCCAGCGAACAAGAGTTACAAACAGCGCTGGATAACGCCTGGGTCAGTGAGTTTCTACCGCTCCTGCCGCAAGGCATTGATACGCCTGTTGGTGACCAGGCTGCCCGCCTTTCCGTGGGGCAGGCGCAGCGCGTGGCGGTGGCCCGTGCGTTACTAAATCCCTGTTCGCTATTACTGTTGGATGAACCCGCTGCCAGCCTTGATGCTCACAGTGAACAGCGCGTAATGGAGGCGCTGAATACCGCCTCTCTGCGCCAGACAACGTTAATGGTCACCCACCAGTTAGAAGATCTTGCTGACTGGGATGTCATTTGGGTAATGCAGGATGGTCAGATTATTGAGCAAGGACGTTACGCGGAATTAAGTGTGGCTGGCGGCCCATTCGCCACATTACTGGCCCATCGTCAGGAGGAGATTTAAATGCGCGCTTTGCTACCCTATCTGGCACTGTATAAACGTCATAAATGGATGTTAAGTCTTGGTATCGTGCTGGCAATTGTCACGCTGCTCGCCAGTATCGGTCTGTTGACCCTTTCCGGCTGGTTCCTCTCCGCCTCAGCGGTAGCGGGGGTTGCCGGACTGTACAGCTTCAACTATATGCTACCCGCTGCGGGCGTGCGTGGCGCAGCAATCACCCGTACTGCCGGGCGTTATTTTGAACGTCTGGTAAGTCACGACGCGACTTTCCGCGTGTTGCAGCATCTGCGCATATACACCTTCAGCAAATTGCTGCCCCTCTCCCCTGCCGGACTGGCGCGCTATCGTCAGGGTGAATTACTCAACCGCGTGGTGGCGGATGTTGATACGCTCGATCATCTTTACCTGCGCGTTATCTCGCCGCTGGTAGGTGCTTTTGTGGTGATTATGGTGGTGACAATCGGGTTAAGTTTCCTTGATTTCACCCTCGCCTTTACGCTGGGCGGCATTATGTTACTGACGCTTTTCCTGATGCCACCACTGTTTTATCGTGCGGGAAAAAGCACCGGGCAAAATCTGACTCATCTTCGCGGGCAGTATCGCCAACAACTGACGGCCTGGCTGCAAGGGCAAGCTGAGCTGACCATTTTTGGTGCCAGCGATCGTTATCGCACGCAATTAGAGAATACAGAAATTCAGTGGCTGGAAGCGCAACGCCGTCAATCTGAACTGACCGCATTGTCGCAAGCGATAATGCTGCTCATTGGCGCGTTAGCGGTGATCCTGATGCTGTGGATGGCGTCCGGTGGCGTTGGCGGCAATGCTCAACCCGGCGCGTTAATTGCCCTGTTTGTCTTCTGCGCGTTAGCCGCGTTTGAAGCGCTGGCACCAGTAACGGGTGCATTTCAGCATCTGGGGCAAGTCATTGCCTCTGCCGTACGGATCACTGATTTAACGGATCAAAAACCGGAAGTCACCTTCCCTGATACCCAAACTCGTGTTGCCGATCGCGTTTCGCTGACATTACGGGATGTTCAGTTCACTTATCCGGAGCAATCCCAACAGGCACTTAAAGGGATTTATCTTCAGGTAAACGCCGGGGAACATATTGCGATTCTCGGGCGAACCGGATGCGGCAAATCAACACTGTTACAACTGCTGACCCGCGCATGGGACCCGCAACAGGGCGAGATTTTGCTTAACGATAGTCCCATAGCCAGCCTGAATGAAGCGGCTCTACGACAGACCATCAGCGTTGTTCCCCAGCGAGTGCATCTGTTTAGCGCCACGCTGCGTGATAATCTGTTACTCGCCTCGCCTGGTAGTAGTGATGAGGCTCTGGCGGAGATCTTGCGTCGCGTTGGTCTGGAGAAGCTGCTCGAGGATGCAGGTCTCAACAGTTGGTTAGGTGAAGGCGGACGCCAGCTCTCCGGTGGTGAACTGCGCCGTCTGGCTATCGCCCGTGCGCTGTTACATGATGCGCCGCTGGTATTGCTGGATGAACCTACAGAAGGCTTAGATGCCACAACCGAAAGTCAGATCCTTGAATTGCTTGCAGAAATGATGTGCGAGAAAACGGTGTTAATGGTCACCCATCGACTTCGCGGACTCTCTCGTTTCCAACAAATAATAGTGATGGACAACGGGCAAATTATTGAGCAAGGTACTCACGCAGAACTGCTTGCCAGACAGGGGCGTTATTACCAGTTTAAGCAGGGTTTGTAAGCTATTATTGAACGATCCGACTTGCGTGGAGTTTTGCGGTCATGCGCCTGGTTCAGCTTTCTCGCCATTCAATAGCCTTCCCTTCCCCGGAAGGCGCATTACGTGAGCCTAACGGCCTGCTGGCACTGGGGGGCGATCTTAGCCCTGCGCGCCTATTAATGGCTTATCAGCGTGGTATTTTCCCGTGGTTTTCTCCTGGCGACCCCATCCTCTGGTGGTCGCCCGATCCCCGCGCGGTGTTATGGCCAGAATCACTGCATATCAGCCGTAGTATGAAGCGATTTCATAAACGCTCACCCTATCGTGTCACGATGAATTACGCTTTTGGTCAGGTCATCGAAGGCTGTGCCAGCGATCGCGAAGAAGGAACCTGGATCACGCGTGGCGTGGTCGAAGCCTACCATCGCCTTCACGAACTCGGTCATGCCCACTCCATTGAAGTCTGGCGTGAAGATGAGCTTGTCGGCGGTATGTACGGCGTGGCCCAGGGAACACTATTTTGTGGCGAGTCCATGTTCAGCCGGATGGAAAATGCGTCCAAAACGGCGCTTCTGGTCTTCTGTGATGAATTTATCCGTCATGGCGGTAAACTTATCGACTGCCAGGTCCTTAACGATCACACAGCATCGCTTGGTGCCTGCGAAATTCCCCGCCGGGATTACCTTAATTATCTCAATCAAATGCGCCTCGGACGATTGCCGAATAATTTCTGGGTACCTCGATGCTTGTTTTCACCACAAGAATGAATGTTTTCGGCACATTTCTCCCCAGAGTGTTATAATTGCGGTCGCAGAGTTGGTTACGCTCATTACCCCGCTGCCGATAAGGAATTTTTCGCGTCAGGTAACGCCCATCGTTTATCTCACCGCTCCCTTATACGTTGCGCTTTTGGTGCGGCTTAGCCGTGTGTTTTCGGAGTAATGTGCCGAACCTGTTTGTTGCGATTTAGCGCGCAAATCTTTACTTATTTACAGAACTTCGGCATTATCTTGCCGGTTCAAATTACGGTAGTGATACCCCAGAGGATTAGATGGCCAAAGAAGACAATATTGAAATGCAAGGTACCGTTCTTGAAACGTTGCCTAATACCATGTTCCGCGTAGAGTTAGAAAACGGTCACGTGGTTACTGCACACATCTCCGGTAAAATGCGCAAAAACTACATCCGCATCCTGACGGGCGACAAAGTGACTGTTGAACTGACCCCGTACGACCTGAGCAAAGGCCGCATTGTCTTCCGTAGTCGCTGATTGTTTTACCGCCTGATGGGCGAAGAGAAAGAATGAGTAAAAGGTCGGTTTAACCGGCCTTTTTTGCGTCTATGAGTTATGGGGAATAAATATTAGAGGATGGAGTGTTGAGTTTGAAGACTGCCTGTACGGCAGTGAACCCCGGATTGATAGCTATTTTTCCAAAATATTCTTTCTAAGCTGCCTGTACGGCAGTGAACATGAGCAAAATTGATTATCAGGCACTGCGCGCTTTCTAAGCTGCCTGTACGGCAGTGAACGTACAAAGACGCCCAGACGCATCAGCGCCACATTTCTAAGCTGCCTGTACGGCAGTGAACCCGCGTTCGTCGGCCAGCCCATTGCGCAACCCTTTCTAAGCTGCCTGTACGGCAGTGAACGGGGGTATTCAGTGACTAAATTCGATCGTATCTTTCTAAGCTGCCTGTACGGCAGTGAACACCTGTTTTTGTTGGTGGGCGGTTTGGAATCCATTTCTAAGCTGCCTGTACGGCAGTGAACTGGAATAATAGCAGACTATCCGATTGATTTACTGTTAAAACTTACAAAATCGCAGATTCAAACCCTTTTTCCAGACTTCAAAATAGCAATAAGAAAATCAATGAGTTACATTACAACCTAGAAAAAGGGTCGGTTTGGTATTTCTTCAATCTCATATTTTCTGCATAGCTTTTGATAAACAATTGACCAGAACACATACGGTCATAATCTCCGTCCCGCGAACAGCGTGTTCATTGCGTAACCAAACAAATCAATCTATATAAATTCTTCTTGACCGTTTCACTCCAACTCCCTATAGTAGCGCCCCGTTGCCACCTATGAGGTCTGGCAGCAAAACAATTTGGTGAGGTGTCCGAGTGGCTGAAGGAGCACGCCTGGAAAGTGTGTATACGGCAACGTATCCGGGGTTCGAATCCCCGCCTCACCGCCATCTTTAAAGAAGAGCTCGTACGAAAGTACGGGCTTTTTTTGTATGCGGTGGGCATGGCGCGCATAAAAAGGCCCAACCACATGGCCAGGCCTGTTAAAAATTGCAAAGCATCAAAACCAGGGAATAGTGGCGGTTGCGCTTAATCCATAACTACTAAATTCCCCTTTAACCGGTTCTTTGAGCAAATCACCATGACGGATAAACAACTTGAACAGTTGCTGACTCGACAAACTCTTCATATTGAGAAAAGGTAAATCAGTCCGCTGTTCAGCCTGCGTCGCCAGTCGTTCAATTGCCTGTTCTTCAGTTAGCCAGCCTTTTTTCACTGAACGCCTTAACAGACGCTGAGGGTTACTTTTAACCTGCACGCGGCTTACTACTCGCCAGCCTTTTATTTCTGGAACGGGAGTGACAGGTGAACATTGGCAATAGTCCGTTAGTCCTTTACGCCACGTTGAGGCTTCAAGCGCCTGCAATGCCTGGGCGCTACCATGCAAGCGTAAACGCGCTCCAGGCATAACATTTACGTCAGGGAAACTCACGCCGATATCGCCTTGCCCTCTTGCACCTAATACCCGATGCAGTTTTGCAAATAACGCCGCCATCAACATTTCGCTCGAAAATTCAGGATCTGGCAGAACGCGGATCTCAAGGTAGTGATCCATTGGCAGCTCCTTATTCCGATTTCTCACCAAAGACACCGCCACGGATCAGCACAGCCATCACGTAGTGCTGCTGCTCAACGTCTGGTTTCATCCCTTTAGTCACCCAATTGTCCAGTAAGGTATAAAAGTCGAGTTTTTCTTTCGGTTGACGGCAGGCCACACCGCGACTGGTTACAGAACCGTAAGGTTCCACGGCTATAGCCCCCAATTCATCAACCTTTGGATGCCAGGTATCAATGGTACGTAAAGCATTGCCAATCTTCTGAGAGTGAATACCGGCAATGCCAGCCACCTGGTATAACACGCGACTTTTACTACTGTTGCTGTCGAGTACCAGCTCCTGCGACGGAAAAACTTCTTGCCCGGCACCAAGACGAACCTGCGCTTCAACGGTAAGCATCACCCACTCTTTTGCGCTTAATCCTTGCTCTATAATGGCCGCCAGCTGCGTGACCGCTGCCTGTCCCTGGTCAAATTGACGTAAAGAGAAGTCATGGCTGTTAAAAGTCCATGACGTCTCGTTAGCAGTCACTTTCACCTGGATCTGTTCGGCACCAATGCGGTTGCGCCACAGAAAACGACCATTTGCCAGATTCAGCGCATAGCGAAGCGCCAGCTCTTTAAAGCCATGTTCGCTGATGTAACCTTCAATGACCCCGGAAAGCGCCTCCTGGTAAGCCATATCATTACATACTGACGGTGTGGATAAATTACCCAGCACACGCAGCGTAAACACCACCTTTAACGTATCCGTATCTACCGGAAGCGAAGCCACATCCACCCGTTGCAGGTTGGCTTTTTGGATTTCAGCATCCAGTTTTGTGGGATCGCTGACAATGGCATTTTTCAGGCGATTAGAGATGGTTCCGCGGACCGCTTTCTCCTGAATCTCAATGGGTTGCCATTCATTTCCTTGCCAGTTACCTGCGTACATTACCGCGTCAGAGGTTGCCAGTTTGCGCTCAAATGCCAGTACCGACGCCGTTTTTATTGCTACAGGAGCCTTTGCCATAATTATGTCCTTATTCTAAATCGTCATATTCATTAAAGGTAAAATCATCAACAACTGGCGTTGCCGAACAATAGTAGCCAGTGTCCGTTGTGCGGTAACGCCACATCAGCGCTTGCAAGTCTGTAGTGCGATGTAATCCGCGCCATTCGCCAATGCCATATACCGCTTCGGCAAAGGCAAATGGCGTCACGGTGTCGCGCGCATTTTCAACTTCACCGGGTGCGTAAACAGGAGAAATGCGTTGGTAGCCACACATTAACGGTACCAGGAAACCAGGTATTGGCTTCGGCTGGTATACCCATTTTGCGCTGTTGTCTTCAGCCGGAGATTCGGCCTGATATTTAATCGCGGCGAAATCAAGCCAGGCATCCAGCAACGAGATGTCGGGATGTTGTTGGTGATGTTCAGCCAGCCATTCACTGCGATCGTAAAGCGCATAACCCGGCATTAACCGCCAGACGATTTTACGCAGTTGCTTTTCATCTTCAGGCGCATGAAAAAGCTGCGGATCGCGCATACTGACAATGCTGCCGCCCGCCAGTTTGTGGCTCTGGCAAAGCATTTTCAGATAGTCACAAAGAACTTTTCTGCCATATTCACCATTGGTGATTTCGCCATTACATTCAATCAGTAGAGAAACCGTCAAGTGCATGCGGCCCTCTTCATTGAACGAGGCGGTTTTACCTTCTCTGGTTAATGGGTTACGGGTGAGAGCGAACTAAAAATCGCGCCCAGAGCTGTACGCCTGAATATGCTGTTCATGGCTTACTACCGCACAACCATCAAAACTTACGCCAAATTCATCCACGACTTTGCGAGAAAGCGCATGGACATAACCGAGAAAATGGGTCATCGACGGGAATCCCCAGGTCAACCCGGAGACAGCGTTAGCGTTTTCGATGCGTATATGGGGTAACAAGAGCAGATAACTCATTTCAGCGCCTCCTGCAAAACAGCTTCCATTTCACGCATCCGTTGAGCGAACAGAGACTGGCTGCGCCACTCTTTTTGTTCGACAGCGCCTACGTCAAAACTGGATTTTTTCAGGCGATAGTTCAGCCAGCGTGCGAAATCATCGGCGACAGTTACTTGCCAGTCGTTTTTCTCACGCTCCTGTTTGAAAGTCTCATCTGAGAGGCTTCGCCACGGGTCCAGCCAAAGTTGTTGGTGGCGAGGTAAGTCTGGTGATTGTGCGGACCATCCCTGCCATTTTTCTTGCTGAAAAGCGGATGCCTGCATGAACAGCAAATCGATCAACTCATCAATATATTTCGCCCGCACAGTTCGGATATGGACATTATTTATGTCAACCTTCAGTAAGTAGGTCATCTGGGCGACAATGCCTGAAGCCGCCCGATTGAAATCGCCGCGTAGGGAAAAAATACTGCGCATGTTTTGTGGCGCGCGATCCAGCGTCGCCCAGGTGGGCGGCATTGACGGCAACAGCCAGACACGGCCACCCCGCACACTATTGAGCAAAGAAATATTCTGCGGTTTTGTGCCGCCAAAATGCATTTCGGCAAGATTAGGAAACCAGATATCTGGCTGGGAGTGCCATTTTCCTGCTTTGCGGGCATCGCGAATGGCTTTCGACTCCTCACTAAAGCGCACGGCGGTTAGCTTTTCATACATCGCCTGCGCCAGTGAACTGGAAAACAGTGGGCATAACAGGTGATAACCATCCGCAACAGGGAAATAGATTTGTTTCGCCAGTTTATGGCTGGAAGGCCGTCCAGTAGTCCATGCCTGGCTAAACCCAGCTACCCACAGCTCCAGTTGCACTTTATCCTCTGCAAACGTACTTAATGCCTGATAATCACCACGCTTCAGGCTGGCAAGCAGTGAATCTCCGTTCACATCGGTTTGTAGCAACTTTGCTACGTCAAGTGCAGCGGCGTTACCAATCGCGTCAGTAGCGACATTCGCCAACGATGCTGTGTTTAAATAGCTTTCGTTAGCGGAGGTTTCCAGATAAAAGCTACTGGCTTTAGAATCACCATGACTGAATTTAGCGCCATGAGTGACTAATTTGATTTGCCCGGCACGCTTTGCCGCATCCGTTAACCAGTTACGTGGCAAGTAGCGTGCTTCGAGTTCCTGCCGCTCCTGAGCGATAACGCTGGCGTCCTCGCCCTGTTCCACTCGCTTTGCGGCTTCTTTTTCAAAGGCATCGATTTTGGGTTGCCTTCGCGAAGCGATGTATTCAGTAATAAATTGTATTAGCGCCGTTTTTTCCATATCGGCTCCTTTTCGTTAATCCATCAAGTCGAAGTTGCTCCCTGATTTCACTGAAAAATCTCCGTAGCCCAACATGGCTTCAGTACAACTGACATACACAGCAAAAGGGACAACACCAGTGGTGATCACACAAACAAACTCTCCTAGAGATATCTTCTAAAAGATATTATTAAATCTCATGTAATCACCATAGGTGATATTAAAGCAACTTAATATTTGCCACGCAATAGTTGAAGCACTAACATACCCAAACTGCCTTGAGCAGCTTAGAAATAGAGGTATCTCCGGATACGGACTTGTAAACTGCCGTACAGGCAGCTCGCGCCCCATCACATGTTGCGAAACACACCTAACCAGGGGTGATAACGCCAGTCATCGACCGCATCTTCTTCACTGACGGGTACTCTCACCTCCGCAAACTTTTCCCCAACGTTTGCTATCTCACAACTTTGCTTATCAGCTAAATTCAACAAAACGTGTTGGTAATCCATCACGCCCCAGCAAGCGACGCCGCTGGCGCATCTCACCTCTTCTCGCCTGAAATTCCCTTGCGCTTTACGCTCGTTGTCGCCCGTGCGGGAATAGAAACGCGCTTCGCTTTCTTCATCATCCATATGCAGAAAAAACACCGCCTCCGGCAAAGGGGAATAACGAAATGGCGTCTGGCGCTGCATCCAGCCGTTCCAGCTTAGCGGTGCACGCCACCATTGCGCCGCCACCACATGTTTGCTTTTACTGCTCATCAATTCGGCGGATAAACGACTATGTTCTAGCTCCGCCAGTTTGTTGGCATTATTGGCAGACAGGATCCGCGGCAAGGCGTTAATCGTCCGGTAGTCCGCGATCGGAATCAGTTCGCAAATATCGTGGCTATTCAGCAAGTGTTCTTTTGTTTCGAAACCAGGCTTACAAAATGCGGGGGCTTTTTTCTGCAATGATTTGATATTGCTACGCAAAATAACCAGATTCTCACTGGTCGGCACATTTCTACGGTGGCGCTGAATACGTCCGGCAAATTGAATTATCGAACGCATGGAGCTTGGTTCGATAATTCCCCAGTCCGCATCCCAGTCACGCCCCACTTCTATAACCGATGTCCCCAACACCACAAACAGATGGTGCGATTCCGGACGGTTATGTAAGGCATCTGCGATATCTTCGTTGTTCCAGAAATCGAGTTCGTTATGACGAGTAAAAGCGCGATCCAGTCGCTTCTCAATATCTGAACGCACCGCCAGCGGATGTCGGGAGTGGTAAACACAGTAATGAATGCAGACATCTTCTGGTGAAGGAATGGCAATCAGGGCTTTGGTCACCGCAACCAGTGGATTGATATTCGCGAAGCGCACCAGGCCCAGCGAAACGGTTTTACCGCTTTCGTGTCGCTGGCGATGCGCCTGATGCAACTTCAGCATTTGCGTATGCACCGTCTGGGCCACACTTTCGGTAACATCTTGTATCGCGCCTGATGCTGATGAAACCGAAGCTACACGCCCGAAATGCAGTCGTTCTTTTTCAGCCAGCATTACCGCTCGTCGTGCAACAAATTTGGCATGAGCATCACGAAACCCAGGTCCGTCGTAAATTTGCGTGGCATCAGCATCTTTTTCATCAAACCAGGCGCAGCATATATTGACAGGCCTGCCGTTGATACCACAAGACGCCTGCCACATTTTTCGCCCAGCAAGATAAGCCGCGAACAGCGCCTGAATCAAACCTGGCGGTAACGTCGCGGAAGAAAGTAATACCCGCGTTCCCAGCATCCCGGCCCAGTTCATCAATCGACATACCGCATGAAGATCAGCAATATCAAAGTCATCAGGTTCGTCGAGCACTAAATCGCTGGTTAACAGGCGCAACATCGCCGGAAGCTGTTTCCCGCCTCGCACGCCCTCGGTCGCGGAAATAAGATGATCAATCGTCGAGACCAGAATCGGCGCGCTTACTAACTCCTTAAGTTTGCTGTCATCCTTCAACCATTTTTCCAGCGCCCCGGTATGCAGGCTGCCTTCGTACTTAACGAACTGTTGCTCCTCTGCCGGCGACTCTTGCGAAGCACTTCCGCAATCATTGTCTATTTTTTCCTGTTGCCACAGTTGATTAACTGCCGCCGAACCAATCAGTACCGCCAGCTCATCCTCACCCAGCCCAAGCCGACTGCGCAGAGCATCGCCGGTTTGTAAAGTCAGCGTGCGCAATCCCAGCGCAACGGTAAAGCGGCACCCTTCTCGCTCGTCGGCAAGTGCATACATAATGCGGGCGTTCGCAAAGGTTTTACCACACCCCGTCGAGGCCATATTGACGCCGAAAAATCCCTCTTCACGACTTCGTTCACGTAACGCTCGCGCCACATCCCAGGCTTTATCTTGCCAGCGATAATTCACATCTGTAGCCCGCTGGCTAAAACCTTTATGTCGGGCAATTGCCGGAAGCGATGCCCGTGTGTGCATCAGTTGCCGCCCAAGCAGATACGCATGATGCGCGACGCCCACAAGGTGTTCGTCTACCCGTTGTTTGAGCGTGCCGCTTTGGCGATCGCTATTTGCCCAGACGATATAATCCGGGTCCTGCCATTTTTGCTGCGCATCGCTTGAGGAATAGTAATGATCGGCAAGCATCAGACAAAAACGCGCCATATGTAAGGGGAACAACTGTTCCATCTGCCCATATGTCTTTAAACCGAGCGCGTTGCTTGCCCGGCGGGCTATCTGACGCGCTTTTTCCCGCCAGCTCGCGCTTTGAAGCGGCGTTCCTGATGGAAACTGCCAGACGTGCGCAAAATCCTGTTGTGATCAGTCATCTCTGCGGTGGTTAACGGCATTCCAGTCAGCATTAAGTTGCTTCTCCAGCCAACTTTCACACCCTTTACATGATTGTTCCGACTGTGGAGAAAGATTCTCCGGCATTCGATGATGGGAAAGGATCAGCCAGCCTACCGTTTTGGCTAATGGTTGCAGCGAACTGAACGGGCTATTTGAAAATTGAGGAGTGTCTTTTTGCAGGCGCTCAAGAATCGCAGATTCATCATCTGCCGTGAGTTCGCCAAGCTTCGCCAGCCACACATCGTCGGGCCGCTCACCGACAAACGTCTGAAAGAGCCGCAGTGAAATCCATTCATGTCGGTAAGGTTGATAACTGCGGGTATTCTTTTGAGTCAGGCTTTGCTGAAAGCTGCGTCCTGATTTACCAAAATCATGAAATAGCCCAGCGATAGCCGCCAGCAGTGCAATACTTTCCGCGCACTGCCAGCGATTTTCTTCTTTGTTCACCAGGCTGATTTGCGTTGTTCGATTTGTGGGAACGCGGCCTTGAGCATTAAAGCGACGAATATTGCCGACAATCCACATCAGCTCCGTTTGCCCATTCTTCTTCAGCCAGTGACAAGCCACTGCGGTATTTCGCCTGGCGGTTTTGCGCAGTAAACGGCGGAGTGTATTAACGCCTTCCAGAGTAATCACCGTTTGCCATGCTGCGTCACCAGTGCGTTCGGCAAACTGATCAATAATACGGCAGCTTTCCACGCGAGCATTTTTCGTACAGCGTGAGATAATTAGGACATTCATTGGTCAGCCTTAGCCAGTGCCTGGGCCGTTTCCTGCAGAGAGGTGATCATGACATCCAGCGCATCCGCTTGTTGAAAGATATTAACACAGCGTTGACGAAACTCCTGAGCATCTTCTCCCGCCATTGCGGCAATAAATGCTTGCGGCATAACAAGAGCATCTTTAATCAGATCGGCAAGGTCAAAAACAAGCCCGCCGCGACGTGTCTTACCATGCATTACAGCTAAACCGTGCGGGATACCTGTTACCCACGCCGCCACTGCTGCCAGTCCATAAGCCAGATAATTCCCTTGATCGAGGAAGCGGTTGGCCATATCGATACCACCGCCCCGTTTTGCGCGAGTGAAATCGCCATACCCCACGGTTTGACTGACCATTTTGTATAACGCTTTAGTCAATTTGGCCTCAACGAGCATAAGCTGCGTATGGTTTTCTGCCGCGTCTATTTCTTCACAAGTACGATTCAGGAGGGTATGCAGCGCATTAACATCAGGTTGAAATGCGTGTTCACGCAGCATTTTCGAGCTGGACCAGTGCTTATCGATATGTGTCAGGCGGATTAACTGAAAACGTTTCGCGGCAGCAAGTCGTTTGTCTTCAACAAACCAGAAAGAAACCCACTGCTGGAGATACTCTGTAGGGCGATATTCACTTTGTGGGCTGAGCCAGGAGACATCAACATCCACTTCATTTGCTGAATACAGCGGCGTGCCATCCGTACCACAAAAGCCTACCATCACCCCGGCATGAGCAAATTCACGCATCGCCGCCTGGGTAACGGAAGTTCCCATTCCCAGCATCAACGCCGTGGTATTCGCAATGGGGATATTCCAGTAGTACGACTCTTTACCTTCGCTGGTAACATACTCCACCCGCCCACCATTCACCTGTACCCGGCATTTTTCCAGATAATAAATATTGGCGCGTTTGGAGTGGAGAATGGTTTTGAGATCGGAAGGCGTAAGGTAATTCGAAGACATAAACACATCCTGTGATTATTTTATATTTGAAGGTATTGGGCTTAGTACAGCATTGATTTATGTGCTGAAAATTGATTTCCATCGCAATTATTACGATTGTTATTGCGTGCTAACGCTAATGGTTTGAAGTTGAGAGTGTCATTGCACGACCAAACGTCTAACACTATCGTAGTGTGAATACTGCCTGTACGGCAGTGAACAAGGAGAGACGGTCGCACTCTTCAACGTTCAGTTTCTAAGCTGCCTGTACGGCAGTGAACTGGCGGCAGGAGGGAGGACTGCTGCGCCATCATTTCTAAGCTGCCTGTACGGCAGTGAACGCAGAGATTGAGCCATTCCCCGCAGCCGTGCTTTTCTAAGCTGCCTGTACGGCAGTGAACCCGCGCGGCTGAAATTGAGAGCCTCCGGCTGATTTCTAAGCTGCCTGTACGGCAGTGAACCAATAAAATATCAAAGGCGGTTTTATGCTGGCTTTCTAAGCTGCCTGTACGGCAGTGAACTTGTGCCTGTTTTATGCGGGCGCTCTGGTTTCTTTCTAAGCTGCCTGTACGGCAGTGAACACGCTGCGCAGTACCCTGACCGGTGCGAACGTTTTCTAAGCTGCCTGTACGGCAGTGAACGGTTTCGCCTCAATGATCTGCATATGGCGTCATTTCTAAGCTGCCTGTACGGCAGTGAACTCAAATACTACACGTTTAGCCCGTTGTTAATAAAGCAAAACCATCTCAATCTCCTGCTGCCACCCTTTTTTATCCTTACCTACCCGCAGCACTAATTATCAATAACTTAGCATCATCATTAAAAAAAGGGTCTGAACCTCCTCCCCCCATAAATAAAAAGTCCGTAACCCCTGACGAGATCACGGACTTAACCAACCTACCTGACAATCAGATTAATGCGCTGCTTCCGCCTTGTGCTTTTGTGCACTCTGGAATCCGTAAGTCAGCTCATTTTTCTCTTTATCCAGCGCGACGGTGACCTGACCGCCGTCCACCAGCGAACCAAACAGCAGTTCGTTGGCGAGCGGTTTTTTCAGGTTGTCCTGGATGACACGCGCCATCGGACGTGCGCCCATTGCCCGGTCGTAACCTTTCTCGGCCAGCCAGTTACGCGCTTCCTGGCTCACTTCCAGAGAAACACCTTTCTGATCCAACTGAACCTGCAACTCGACGATGAATTTATCCACCACCTGATGGATCACGTCGGTTGACAGATGATCGAACCAGATAATGTTGTCGAGACGGTTACGGAATTCCGGTGTAAAGATCTTCTTGATCTCTTCCATCGCATCGGTGCTGTTATCCTGGTGGATAAGACCAATGGATTTGCGCTCGGTTTCACGTACCCCCGCGTTAGTGGTCATCACCAGCACCACGTTACGGAAGTCCGCTTTGCGTCCGTTGTTATCGGTCAGTGTACCGTTGTCCATCACCTGCAAGAGGATGTTGAACACGTCCGGGTGCGCTTTCTCGATTTCGTCCAGCAGCAGCACCGCATGTGGATGCTTGATGACCGCATCAGTCAGCAAACCGCCCTGATCAAAACCAACGTATCCCGGAGGCGCACCAATCAGACGGCTGACGGTATGGCGTTCCATATACTCGGACATATCAAAGCGCAGAAGCTCAATGCCCAACGCTTTCGAAAGCTGTACCGTCACCTCTGTTTTCCCGACCCCAGTAGGGCCGGCAAACAGGAACGAACCGACCGGTTTATGTTCGTGACCTAAACCTGCACGCGCCATCTTAATGGCTTCAGTCAGCGCCTCAATGGCTTTATCCTGACCGAAGACCAGCATTTTCAGGCGATCGCCGAGGTTTTTCAGGGTATCGCGGTCACTCTGAGAAACACTCTTCTCTGGAATGCGTGCAATACGGGCCACCACGGATTCAATATCCGCCACATTAACGGTTTTCTTGCGTTTGCTTACCGGCATCAGACGTGCGCGAGCGCCCGCTTCGTCGATAACATCAATCGCTTTATCCGGCAGATGACGATCGTTAATGTATTTCACCGCCAGCTCTACCGCCGCACGCACCGCTTTTGCGGTATAACGCACGTCGTGGTGCGCTTCATACTTCGGTTTCAGGCCATTGATGATTTGAACAGTTTCTTCGATTGACGGTTCAGTAATATCAATTTTCTGGAAGCGACGCGCCAGAGCACGGTCTTTCTCAAAAATGTTGCTGAACTCCTGATAGGTTGTCGAACCAATTACGCGGATTTTACCGCTGGAGAGCAACGGTTTGATCAGGTTAGCCGCATCGACCTGGCCACCAGACGCTGCACCCGCACCGATAATGGTGTGGATCTCATCAATAAACAGGATGCTATTAGTGTCTTGCTCCAGCTGCTTGAGCAACGCTTTAAAACGTTTTTCAAAGTCGCCGCGATATTTTGTGCCCGCTAACAGAGAACCGATATCGAGAGAGTAAATCGTACAGTCAGCCATCACTTCCGGCACATCGCCCTGAACAATTCGCCATGCAAGCCCCTCCGCAATCGCGGTTTTACCGACACCAGACTCCCCCACCAGCAGCGGGTTGTTTTTACGGCGACGGCAGAGAACCTGAATAGCACGCTCCAGCTCCTTCTCACGACCAATCAGTGGGTCGATTCCGCCCACTCGCGCAAGCTGATTCAGGTTCGTCGTGAAATTCTCCATACGTTCCTCCCCACCAGCTTGTTCTTCGCTGTTTGGCTGGCTGCCAGGATCAGAAGACTGTGTCGGCTCGTCTTTACGCGTGCCATGAGAGATAAAGTTCACCACATCAAGACGGCTGACTTCATGTTTGCGCAACAGATATGCCGCCTGCGACTCCTGTTCGCTAAAGATAGCGACCAGAACGTTTGCACCGGTAACCTCATTGCGACCGGAGGACTGGACATGGAAGACCGCACGTTGCAGTACACGCTGAAAACTCAGCGTCGGCTGTGTGTCGCGCTCCTCTTCACTGGCAGGCAGAACGGGTGTGGTTTGTTCAATAAAGGCTTCCAGTTCCTGACGGAGCGCAACCAAATCCACAGAACACGCTTCCAGCGCCTCCCGGGCAGATGGGTTACTGAGCAGCGCCAGTAACAAGTGCTCGACGGTCATAAACTCATGACGGTGCTCGCGCGCTCTGGCGAAAGCCATATTTAAACTGAGTTCCAGTTCTTGATTGAGCATAGGCACCTCCCCCAATTTTTATGCCTGCATTCAGGCTTTTTCTAGCGTACACAGCAATGGATGCTCATTCTCCCTCGCGTACTTGTTCACCATCGCCACTTTGGTTTCTGCAACCTCAGCGGTAAAGACTCCGCAAATGGCCTTCCCCTGGTAGTGAACAGCGAGCATCAATTGCGTTGCACGTTCTACATCATAAGAAAAGAATTTTTGTAACACGTCAATAACAAACTCCATCGGAGTATAATCATCATTGACTAATATCACTTTATACATAGATGGCGGTTTTAGCGCGTCGCGAACTTTTTCTTCCGCCAGTTGATCAAAGTCCAGCCAGTCGTTCGTTTTACCCATTGTCAGTTATCATCTTCGGTTACGGTTATCGGCAGAACGCCCTGCCGCTGACAAGAGCTTATTTGCCTGACCAATTTACTCCACATGATAGATAACTATCATCTATCGTTAGCATCAGCGACATCTGTCACATTCCTGTCAATAGCGTTAACTGCTTCAAATTTTTGATTCATACCTGCCCCCTGGCCCCTGTCAAATGCTTGACGGCTCGCCCTAATTCTCTAAATTGTATTTCTAGAGTTGGCGAGGTTTTGAACAGCCCCCTCTCTGACCCCGGTTTATTCCATCTTACTTGTATAAGATTTGCGAAGGATGTCGAAGCATGGAAAAGGGTACTGTTAAGTGGTTCAACAATGCCAAAGGGTTTGGTTTCATCTGCCCTGAAGGCGGCGGCGAAGATATTTTCGCTCATTATTCCACCATTCAGATGGATGGTTACAGAACGCTAAAAGCTGGACAATCCGTTCAGTTTGATGTCCACCAGGGGCCAAAAGGCAATCACGCCAGTGTTATTGTGCCCGTCGAAGTAGAAGCGGCAGTCGCATAGCTCTTCTGTCTCATTGTGTACATCCTAAAGGCAAAATGCCAGCCCGATCGGCTGGCATTTTTATCTCAAAAATTACTCTCGTGCCAGAGCATCTACTGGATCCAGTCGTGCCGCATTTCGTGCGGGTAACCAGCCAAATAAAATCCCGGTGACCGTCGAGCAGAGAAACGCCAGCAGCAGCGCTAACGGTGAAAAACCAATCTCCCAGCCGGGTAAGAAAAGCTGCAAGGTGAAAGCAATTAACAGTGACAGTGTTATTCCCAACGCGCCACCAACCAGGCAAACCAGTACGGCTTCGATCAAAAACTGTTGCAAAACATCGCTTGCTCGCGCACCTACAGCCATGCGAATGCCAATTTCCCGCGTCCGCTCGGTCACTGACACCAGCATAATATTCATTACACCAATACCGCCCACCACCAGCGAAATCACCGCCACCAGCGTCAGAAACAGTTGTAAAGTACGTGTGGTCTTTTCAACGGTTTTCAAGACGCCATCCATGTTCCAGGTAAAGAAATCCTTCTTACCGTGGCGCAGTGAAAGTAAACGCGTGAGTTGCTGTTCCGCCTCAGCGCTGTCAAAGCCTTCTTTCACCCTGACAGTAATGGAGTTCAGCCACGACTGCCCCATAACTCGCCCGGACATCGTGCTGTATGGCAGCCAGACACGCAGCACTTTACTGCTACCAAACATCGACTGTTTTTCTTCCGCCACACCAATGACTCTGGCGGGCATATTGCCGACCAGAATCACCTCGCCAACCACATCTGCTTTATGGGGGAAAAGCTGGCGGCGAGTATTACTGTCGAGAACCACGACCTGCGCACGACCGTTCAGCTGCTCCTGATTAAAGGTGTTCCCTTCACTGAAGGTCATGCCATAGACATTAAAATAATCGCCGCTCACGCCATTGGCACTGGCAGCCACATCAACATTGTTATAACGCAGGCGCAGGTTTTGCGAGACGGCGGGCGTGGCAGAGGCAACCCACGGTTGTTTTTGGATGGCGATTAAGTCGTCGTACTTCAGCGCCTGCTGATATTGCGGATCGTCATCGCCAAAATCTTTCCCGGGATAGACATCAATAGTATTCGTACCAATAGAACGAATATCCGCCAGCACCATTTGTTTAGCGGCGTCGCCCACCACGACAATGGAAACCACCGACGCAATACCGATAATAATCCCCAGCATGGTCAGTAAAGTACGCATTTTATTCGCTGCCAGCGCCCGCCATGCCATCGTCAGCGCCTCGTTAAAACCGCTGACAAACTGCCGCCAGCCAGACGCCGTGTTGACAACAGGTTCCGTTCCGCCAGTAGCATTCACTTTTTCAACGGCGGGAGGATTGCGCACAATTTCGCCGTCGCGAATTTCGATCACCCGCTCGGCCTGAGCAGCAACCTGCGGATCGTGGGTGACGATAATCACCGTATGCCCGCGATCGCGCAGCTGATGCAGGATCGCCATCACCTCTTCGCCAGAATGGCTGTCCAGTGCGCCGGTCGGTTCATCGGCAAGAATTACCTGACCGCCGTTCATCAATGCCCGCGCGATGCTGACGCGCTGTTGCTGGCCACCCGAAAGCTGTGCCGGGTAATACTCTGTACGGTCTTCCAGCCCCAGTCGTTGCAGTAACTCCTGGGCGCGAAGCAGCCGCTGTTTCCGCTCAAGACCGGCATAGACGGCGGGTACTTCAACGTTCTGCTCGGCGGTTAAATGCGAAAGCAAATGGTAACGCTGGAAAATAAAGCCGAAATGCTCGCGGCGCAGTTGCGCCAGCGCATCGGCGTCCAGCGTGGCAACATCCTGACCGGCTACGCGATAGGTGCCGCTGGTGGCCTTATCCAGGCAGCCGAGAATATTCATCAGGGTCGATTTACCGGAACCCGAAGCGCCGACAATCGCCACCATCTCACCAGCATAAATATCGAGGCTGATGCCCTTCAGCACCTCAACCTGCTCATCACCGGCAGGATAGCTGCGACGAATATCCTTTAATTCGAGCAAGGGTGTCATTGCGCAGCTCCTGGTTTGGCCTCACCAATCACCACTTCATCGCCCGCTTCCAGCCCTTTGACAATCTCAACATCGGTATCGTTACGTGCGCCAATCGTCACTTCACGCTCGCGTGTTTCACCATTACGCAACAATTTGACTTTATAACGATTATCGCCAACCGGATCGCCTAACGCCGACAGAGGGATCGTCAGCACATTTTTCACATCGGTGAGCTGAATATGCACTTGCGCGGTCATATCCAGCCGCAGTAAACCATTGGGGTTGGGTACTTCAAAACGGGCGTAATAGAAAATAGCGTCGTTAATCTTTTCCGGCGTCGGTAGCACATCCTTGATTTGCCCCTCGTAGCGCGTCAGTGGATCGCCAAGCACCGTAAACCAGGCTTTTTGCCCCGGCTTCAGGTGGATTACATCCGCTTCAGAAACCTGCGCTTTTACCAGCATGGTGCTCATATCTGCCAGCGTCAGAATGTTCGGTGCTTGTTGTGCGGCAATCACCGTCTGGCCTTGCAGAGTGGTGATTTGCGTGACTTCCCCGGCCATCGGGGCAACGATGCGGGTGTAATCGAGATTGGTTTTAGCCGTATCGAGAGAGGCCTGATTGCGCTTGATTTGCGCGTCAATGGTGCCAATTTGCGCCTGTTTCACAGCCATCTCCGTCGCGGCGTTATCGAGATCCTGCTGTGAAACCGCTTGCGTTTGTGCAAGACGTTGCTGACGGGAATACGTCACCCGCGCCAGTTTCAGCTCCGCTTCCGCCTGCTGCCGCTGCGCGCGTAGCTCCATCAGCATTGCTTCCACCTCCTTGATCTGGTTTTCAGCCTGTTCAGGATCAATAACCCCTAAAAGCTGGTCTTTTTTTACTTTATCGCCAATCGCCACCGACAGCGTTTTCAACTGACCGCTGACCTGCGCGCCCACGTCAACCTTACGCAGCGCGTCCAGCTTTCCGGTCGCCAGCACGCTTTGCTGTAAATCACCGGGGCGCACAATCAGCGTCTGATAAGTCGGCACGGGTGCGTTAAGAATTCTCCATAACGTAATCAGCCCGGCGATGACTATCACCATCGCAATAACGTAACGCTTCTTCACGGTTTTCCGCTTTTTCATAAATATTCTGAATACTCCATATGCCAATCCGGGTCATTAACTTCAACGAAATATCAACAAAACCCTAAAATTTACGTTAATAATCACACTATTGATGTTTGGTTAAGATACGCAATGGTTAAATCGACGTCATGTATAACCATTGATTTCATGAATATGTCGCAGTTAACTGAACGGACCTTTACGCCATCTGAATCTCTCAGCAGCCTGTCACTTTTTCTTAGTCTGGCACGAGGACAGTGTCGGCCGGGTAAATTCTGGCATCGCCGTAGTTTTCGCCAGAAATTTTTGCTGCGCTCGTTGATTATGCCGCGTTTAAGCGTTGAGTGGATGAACGAACTTTCCCACTGGCCTAATCTCAATGTGTTGTTAACGCGCCAGCCGCGACTGCCTGTACGTCTACATCGCCCTTACCTTGCGGCGAATCTTAGCCGTAAGCAATTGCTGGAGGCGTTACGTTACCATTATGCGTTACTCCGCGGGTGTATGTCGGCGGAAGAATTCAGCTTATATTTGAATACCCCCGGGCTGCAACTGGCGAAGCTGGAAGGCAAAAACGGCGAGCAGTTCACGCTTGAGCTGACCATGATGATCTCAATGGATAAAGAAGGTGACAGCACCATCCTGTTCCGCAACAGCGAAGGTATTCCTCTGGCAGAGCTCACTTTTACCCTGTGTGAATATCAGGGGAAAAGGACGATGTTTATTGGCGGACTGCAAGGCGCAAAATGGGAAATTCCACACCAGGAAATCCAGAATGCGACGAAAGCCTGCCACGGGCTATTTCCCAAACGCCTCGTGATGGAAGCGGCCTGTCTGTTTGCCCAACGTTTGCAGGTAGAGCAGATTATTGCCGTCAGCAATGAAACGCATATTTACCGCAGCCTGCGTTATCGCGATAAAGAGGGCAAGATCCATGCCGATTACAACGCTTTCTGGGAATCGGTTGGCGGCGTATGTGATGCTGAACGCCATTACCGCCTTCCAGCACAGATAGCACGAAAAGAGATTGCCGAAATCGCCAGTAAAAAACGGGCTGAATACCGTCGGCGCTATGAGATGCTCGACGCTATTCAGCCACAAATGGCCACGATGTTTTGTAGTTAGTCGGCCCGACCGCGCGCCAGCCACAGCACGCGTGAGAACATTTTTTTCAGCAGCGTCGGTACGGAGTCCACACCACGACGTCCGGCCTCCATTGCCACTTCAATGGCAAGATCGGGTTTGGAAGAGCGATGGATCGCTTTCGAGATAACTTTGCGCAGATTCATCGGTATATTTTCCGGGATTTGCGCCACGCGGTGGAACACATCGGAAAATCCCTGGCGATACATAAAATGTTCCATATCCAGCGCCGGTAACGCCGTTAAATGTTCTCGTTCGGCTTCCCGATCGTTATTCAACAGGCTGCGTACCGTAGCGGCATATTTCTTCCCTGCTTCATCGCCATCGACCAGTACATGCCATTCAATCCCCATTCGCCGGGCAAATTTAACCAGTGGCTTTAGTCCGGACTGGGCAAACTCAATGACCTTGATCCCTTCGGCATCAAAATGATGTCCGCACTGACGCGCCAGTTCATTGATAACCCAGGTTTCCGTTTCCCCTTCCACCAGCAGCCAACAGCGGGCAAACAGCGATGACGGACGGTTAAAACGAATGTGAAAGGAGATGCGTCGGCTATCTTCGGTACTCAAGCCACTCGGTCCCAGACGCCAGGCGGCAACGCGCGAGGACTCACGTACCAGTCGGCAAACATGCTCTACCGGCGTTAACGAAAGCAGCTCGCCAGAGTTGGTGGTGGCAATGCGCTGCAATGGCAGAAGATTCAACAGATGCCAGGCAACTGAAAGCATAATGGGGTGTAAACGGGTTTCTGGATCTTCGATCAGCAACAATGGACGGGCGTCTTTATCCAGTCGCAATGTGCCTTTTGCCTGCAATAAAGTAGCAAACAGGCCGAGCAAAATAACCCGATACGAGCGCCCTCCAGGTCGGTCAATCATCCGGTTGATGATATCCAGATAGCGCCAGCTTCGTTGCTCATTGCTGGCTCGCCGCCGCATTAAACGATATCGCGCCTGTCCAGCTCCCTGCTCAGAAAAATAATGCTCAAGAAGTTGCACCATTGCGGAAAGTCCCTGACGAATCTGCCCATCAGAGAGATTTTGCGGATGTGAGGATAATTCACGGGCGAGGAAATCGAGCTGGCGCGCGGTGACTTCCACATTGGGGACATTTGGCACCGTGCCGTTACGAATACGGCGCATAAAACGGGCATCACGCAAGCGCAGCACCGGCATTAAACGCACCAGATGACGAGCCTGATCGTTAATATCCTCAACATCAATCGGATGTCCGTCTTTATCGAGAAAACTGCGCAGTGTCATCACGCTGCCGTCTTCCGCACTCTCCCCTTCCAGACGATAAAAAATACGGTGATAACCATCGGTGCATGGCGTCCAGCACGCTTCCAGCGGCCGATAGCGGCGAACCCGATGTCGGCCTGGCAGCGATTCGCGGAAGGTCAAAATAATATGCAGATGATGTTCTCGCCCGTTGATATCTCCCGGCGGGAACCAGAAATCATCGCGCTCAAAATGGTAGAGATCTGATTCTGGCGATAGCAGCAGGGTTAAGGCGTCCAGCAAGCTGGATTTACCCCACGCGTTCTCCCCAATCAGGACGTTGTTTTGTTCCAGCATCAACGACAAACGGTTGATACCGCGAAAACCCACAATTTCAACGCGCTCAAGAATCATATCCCCTCCAGAAATATGTGACTTATCCTTTACGCTGGCAGTATAACGGGAAAGGCCATGCTAATACGTGATGACATCACATTTAAGCATGGCAAATGTCTGAAAAATGAGCGAATAATCGCGTTATACTCCCTCTTGCTGATAAGCCTGCAAAAACAACAAAATCAAATAATTAGCATGATAAATTATTTTTTATTACGCCTAAAGGATTAAATCTTTCGCTTGCACTACACTGTCAATCAGACAAATGACTATATGGGGCAACCCGCTGTTGCCTTAAATCAAATTTACTGGATTTATTTATCTGGTGAATGACTTGCCTTCGTTTTTAAAATAGCCGCGCATTATTTCCGTCGTCACTTTTTTACGACGACCCTATAAAACGACCATATTTTTCACAGGGTCAATTTTTAATTGAGGTGGATATGTTCAGAAAATTAGCAGCTGAATGTTTTGGTACTTTCTGGCTTGTTTTTGGCGGCTGTGGTAGTGCCGTACTGGCCGCAGGCTTCCCGGAATTAGGCATTGGTTTTGCCGGCGTGGCGTTGGCGTTCGGTCTGACCGTTCTGACAATGGCCTTTGCTGTTGGTCATATTTCTGGTGGTCATTTTAACCCGGCGGTCACTATTGGTTTATGGGCTGGCGGACGTTTCCCGGCAAAAGAAGTCGTTGGCTACGTAATTGCCCAGGTTGTCGGCGGTATTGTTGCGGCGGCGCTGCTGTATTTAATTGCCAGTGGTAAAACGGGTTTTGACGCGGCAGCCAGCGGTTTTGCTTCTAACGGTTATGGCGAGCATTCACCAGGCGGTTATTCCATGCTTTCCGCGCTGGTAGTTGAACTGGTATTGAGTGCAGGTTTCCTGCTGGTGATCCACGGCGCAACTGACAAATTCGCTCCTGCTGGTTTTGCGCCAATTGCCATTGGTCTGGCCTTAACCCTGATTCACTTAATCAGTATTCCGGTGACTAACACTTCCGTTAACCCGGCGCGCAGTACTGCGGTTGCTATCTTCCAGGGCGGCTGGGCATTAGAACAACTGTGGTTCTTCTGGGTGGTGCCAATTGTCGGCGGTATTATCGGTGGTCTGATTTACCGGACTCTACTGGAAAAACGCGATTAATTAGCATTGGCATGTTGTCTGCCCTGGTGGTTTTATCTTCGACGTTACAAACCGCACGGGTGTTGGTGGCGTTAAAATCGCCGAGGCGTTCCCCGAAGGCCGGGGGTGCAGGGGGCGGCGGCGACTGGCCGCTCCCTGCGCCAGTGGCTTTATATGGCATTGCACATGAAAGGAGCGCAACAACGCTAAACACTCATATAGAATTAAAAATCCCCCTCTGATGCATAACATTTCCTTTTAATTGCAACTTTACTCGTCCTTCTGCTTTCAGTAGTGTGTCATCGCGCATTTCGAATCTTCTTTGCAAGGACTGGGTTTTCATGTTTTCTGGGCTGTTAATCATTCTGGTTCCCCTGATTGTGGGTTACCTCATTCCGCTTCGCCAAAAAGCTGCATTAAGAGTTATTAATCAGCTATTAAGTTGGATGGTTTACCTTATTCTCTTTTTTATGGGTATCAGTCTGGCGTTTCTCGATAACCTCGCCAGTAACTTGTTGGCAATTCTGCATTATTCTGCCGTCAGTATTACCGTTATTTTACTGTGTAATATTGCCGCCCTGATGTGGCTGGAGCGCGGCCTGCCATGGCGCAACCACCATCATCAAGAAAAACTCCCGTCGCGTATTGCGATGGCGCTGGAGTCGCTAAAACTGTGCGGCGTAGTAGTGATTGGTTTTGCCATTGGTCTGAGTGGACTGGCTTTCTTACAACACGCGACCGAAGCCAGTGAATACACCTTAATTCTGCTACTTTTCCTCGTCGGTATTCAGTTGCGCAATAATGGCATGACCTTAAAGCAGATTGTCCTTAATCGCCGGGGAATGATTGTCGCCGTGGTGGTGGTTGCCAGTTCATTAATTGGTGGTTTAATTAACGCCTTTATTCTTGATCTTCCCATCAATACCGCGCTGGCAATGGCCTCCGGTTTCGGCTGGTATTCTCTTTCCGGTATTTTATTGACCGAATCTTTTGGTCCGGTAATCGGGAGCGCGGCGTTTTTTAATGATCTGGCCCGTGAGCTGATTGCTATTATGTTAATCCCTGGGCTGATTCGCCGTAGCCGCTCTACTGCACTGGGCTTATGCGGTGCGACGTCGATGGATTTCACCCTGCCCGTTCTTCAACGTACAGGCGGGCTGGATATGGTCCCGGCGGCGATTGTTCACGGTTTTATTCTTAGTCTGTTAGTGCCGATTCTCATCGCCTTTTTCTCTGCATAATACCTCTCTGGCGGTAGATCTCTGCCGCCAAAATTGCGCTAAATCAATCTCCCTTAAAGTTGCATTAAAAATCTCTTTTATCCCCGCGTTAAGCGTCTTAACCTTAAACATGTATATTAAATATAACTTTAAAAGGTGTGATCATGTTTTGTGTGCAATGTGAACAAACTATCCGTACTCCGGCAGGAAACGGCTGCTCATACGCGCAGGGGATGTGTGGTAAAACGGCGGAAACCTCTGACCTTCAGGATTTACTCATCGCGGCGCTGCAAGGGCTTTCGGCCTGGGCAGTGAAAGCACGTGAATACGGCATCATCAACCACGATGTAGACAGCTTTGCGCCACGTGCCTTTTTCTCAACCCTGACCAACGTTAACTTCGATTCTCCGCGTATTGTCGGCTACGCTCGTGAAGCGATTGCCCTGCGCGAGGCGCTGAAAGCACAATGCCTGGCTGTAGATGCCAACGCCCGCGTCGATAACCCGATGGCTGACCTGCAACTGGTGAGCGACGATCTCGGCGAGCTGCAACGTCAGGCAGCAGAATTTACCCCTAACAAAGATAAAGCGGCGATTGGCGAAAACATTCTCGGCCTGCGTCTGCTGTGCCTGTATGGCCTGAAAGGTGCGGCGGCCTATATGGAACACGCGCATGTTCTCGGTCAATACGACAACGATATTTATGCCCAGTACCATAAAATCATGGCGTGGCTGGGGACTTGGCCTGCCGATATGAACGCGCTTCTTGAGTGTTCAATGGAAATCGGCCAGATGAATTTCAAAGTGATGAGCATTCTGGATGCAGGCGAAACCGGTAAATACGGTCACCCGACCCCAACCCAGGTCAATGTCAAAGCGACGGCGGGTAAATGCATTCTGATTTCCGGTCACGATCTCAAAGATCTCTACAACCTGCTGGAACAGACCGAAGGCACGGGCGTTAATGTCTACACCCACGGCGAAATGCTGCCTGCGCATGGTTACCCGGAGTTGCGTAAATTCAAGCATCTGGTCGGTAACTACGGCAGCGGCTGGCAGAATCAGCAAGTGGAGTTCGCTCGTTTCCCAGGCCCCATCGTGATGACCTCGAACTGCATCATCGACCCAACCGTAGGCGCTTATGACGATCGTATCTGGACCCGCAGCATCGTTGGCTGGCCGGGTGTGCGTCATCTGGATGGCGAAGATTTCTCTGCAGTCATTGCCCAGGCGCAACAGATGGCGGGCTTCCCGTACAGCGAAATTCCGCACCTGATCACCGTGGGCTTTGGTCGCCAGACACTGCTTGGCGCAGCCGATACGCTGATTGATCTGGTGAGCCGTGAAAAACTGCGTCATATCTTCCTGCTTGGCGGCTGTGACGGCGCACGCGGCGAGCGTCACTACTTCACCGATTTCGCCACCAGCGTGCCGGATGACTGCCTGATCCTGACCCTCGCTTGCGGTAAATATCGCTTTAATAAACTTGAGTTTGGCGATATCGAAGGTCTGCCGCGTCTGGTAGATGCTGGTCAG
>ERZ506022.19-NODE-19-length-40737-cov-11.6626_pt1 | contig 40737 bp, 37 predicted proteins | sample MGYA00512184_ERZ506022 | MGnify/ENA metagenome assembly ERZ506022
CTGGTATGGAAACCAACAAGCGGGGCAATATCGTAGCTGATGAAGAAACCTGTGCCACCACTAAGGAAGGCGTATTCGCTGGTGGTGATATTGTAACAGGTGCTGCCACTGTTATTCTGGCAATGGGTGCTGGCAAGAAAGCCGCAGCCGCTATTGATGCATATCTCAAAAGCAAGAAATAAGTAAAATGAGGGGTTGTCCTGCTAAGAAATTAGTGGATAGCCCCTTTATTATCAGAAAACGCTGTAAAACCCCTGTCTTTAGACATGGGGATAAAAGGCGTGTCCACCTAATTTGCGTAAGCAATTGACGGTGGACAAAAAATGCTAATGATTTTTCTTGCTGTTCGATTGTATGTTTTCTGTAAATATGATAAAATATACACAAACATAATTTCTAAAAGAGGTGAGAAAATGAAGTACGCAAAGGGTTTCGCTGCTAGAAATATTTTAAGAAAAGCCTTGGAAATGTAGAAATTAGCATAAGCTAAAGAATAAAATACCGTGGGACACACGGAAATTTACGCTTGGGGAGAGCGTGTAAGACATATAGGCCACGGCCTATATGCAGTGCTCATGGAACCAAGAATCCCCTGCCTTTAGGCATGGGGAGTGTCAAATGGCGGTGCGAATGAAACTCGATTTGTACAGGATGTAGTAGGAGTAATGAAATGGGTGGATGGCGATGTTAATCTTCCTAAAACTATATCTGATGCATATTTTAGTCCGATAAGACTGCTTGGTTTACAATCAAGGCAGTCAGCTGCTTACAAGGGAATTATGGCATTAATTTTAAAAAACCAGAGTAAAGATTTTATATCTGGTCAAGATATGGATTGAGCAATACTATCAGCCTTTTTGATATAAAAGGACAAGCGAAGGATAGGCAAAATAGCTATCACTTGTTTTTGGCAGGCTTGCTCATCGGCAATGCTGAGTGGCTGGTGCGTTCTAATATGGAAGCAGGCGATGGCTTTGCTGATATAATAGTAGAAACCGATGATCCTGATGCCGGACTTGTTATTGAGCTGAAGAGCGTTAGCGGAATTACGGAGCTGGACAGCGCGTGCGCGAGAGCTTTGCAGCAGATACATGAGCGCCATTATGACGAATATTTGCGTGATGAGGGGCGCGAGGATATTTGGGTGTATGGCATTGCCTTTTATAAGAAAAGGTGCAGAGTTATGGCAGAGAGGGTAGAAGGATGAATATACAAGTTTACCAGTCTTTTTTTACTGTTGTACAGTGCCGCAGCTTTACGCAGGCGGCGAAGTACCTGAATTTTTCGCAGCCGACAATCAGCAATCATATAACTGCCCTGGAGGAGGAGTACGGCGTTATTCTTTTCACTAGAGATGGTAAGAACGTTTATCTGACACAGGCGGGCAAAAACTTTGTGCCGATAGCGCAGCAGCTGCTGAACGACTATCAGATGAGCCAGGAGTCTATGCGCCAGTTTCAAAAAAACAAGTATAGCTTGAAGATTGGCGTTTCTACGCAGGCTATCAACATCTATATGCTACCGGTGCTTTTGCAGATTAAAAAGGAATTCCCGGAGCTGGATATAGAGGTCAACCGTTGTATGACTGTCGAATCAACACTAGAAGATGCTTTTGTGAAGAAGCTTTACGACTTTGTCTTTGTGCATATTGACGTGCAGCCTCTATACACGAAGCGCGTACAGCTTTGGAACCAGCCAATGGTGTTTGTTACATCTAGAGAGCTGTATGATGCTATGCAGCAGAATGATGACATTTACGAGTATCCGTTTATCGCTTATCCGGAAACCGAGGTATATTACAAGCATTTGAAGAGCAGGGTGGAATTTTCCCGCCTGAAGAACTTTTTAACCTTTAGCGATTCGGAATCAGTGCTGCACGCTGTGAAGCAAAATCTTGGCGTTGCTTTGACGCCGAGGATTAAGGTGGAACGTGATTTGCTGGAAGGTAATTTGGTAGAGTTTCCGGCAAGCTATTCAGGGAATATGCCAATTTCTGTCTTGTATGATTACGAATTTAATTTTACTTTGCCGAGCAAGCGCTTTTTGGAGTTGCTGCGTGCTTCCAGAGAACGAATAAGAGATTGATTAAGCATCATAAGAATATCTTATCGAAGTTTGGAGATTACACAAAGAAACTTATGGAAAAACATTTGAAGAGCATTGATGAAATTCAGGTCAATGTTCTTTTTTTTTGCAAAAAATAAAGAGATAATAGGCAAATGTACTTTATATACAGGGTGAATTATGTATCTGACGAGGGGAATAGTGAATATTTTCCTTTTGTATACAAGAAAAACTCTAATAAGTGTTTCTTTACTGAACTATTGTAAAAACAATTAGATAGTGATAAAATTTTTTGTGGGTTGTGCAATGTAAATCAAAAGAACGGCTGTGAAGCTAGCAGAAAAGAGGTTATTATGTCGAAGAATATGCAAAAAAATGAAGAAACAAAGGCTAGACGAATGCCTACCTTTGTGGAGTCGATTACTCCTATTATTGCGATGATGGTTATTCTGACTGTGGGCAAGGGCTATTTGGGCTATGCAACAGAGCCGCTGTTGCTTTTGGTGGCTGCGATTGCTGCTATTATCGCTTTCCGCGTGGGCGTTACCTGGGATGAGATGATGGACGAAATCTGTCAAAAGATTGCTAAGGGCATGCCGGCAATTCTGATTTTGACCTGTGTTGGTGCGCTTGTTGGCACCTGGATGGCTGCAGGCACTATTCCTATGATGATTTATTATGGCGTGCAGATTGTCAGCCCGACATTTATGTTAGTGACGGCGTTCCTGATTACAGCAGTTGTCTCTATTGTAACAGGCACTTCCTGGGGTTCTGTTGCTACGATGGGCGTAGCACTAATGGGCATTGCCAGCACGATTGGCGTAAGCCTGCCTGCTACAGCCGGTGCTGTTATCGCAGGCTCCTATTTTGGTGATAAAATTTCTCCGCTGTCTGATACAACGAACCTTGCACCTGTTGCAGCAGGTTCCAAGCTGTATGAGCACATTGGTCATATGTTCTGGACGACCATTCCGGCAACAATTATTTCTTTGGTGGTTTATGCCTTCGTTGGCTTCCAGAATAGCGGCAGCAATGATGTTTCCTCAGAGGCTGTTAATACGATGTTAACTCAACTCGAGTCCATGTATAATTTTAATATTCTGCTGTTACTGCCGGTTATTTTGATTCTGGCAGGCTCTATTTTGAAAAAACCGACGCTGCCGGTAATGATGGGTTCCACCGTACTGGCTGGCATCGAAGCGCTGCTGTTCCAGACCATCAGTCTGAAGGATTTGCTGCAGGCTACTGTTAAAGGCTTCAAAATCACGATGATTGCTCATCCTGGTTTCGATCCGGCGACTGCTGTGCCGCAGATTGTGAAGCTGCTGAACCGTGGCGGTATGGCAGAGATTATGGGTACGACTCTGCTGGTATTCTGTGCGTTCTGCTTTGCCGGCATTATGAGTAAGGCTGGCTGTCTGGAGGTTGTGCTGCAAAAAATTCTGGGCTTTGCAAAATCTACTGGTGATTTGATTGCTTCCACTGTTGCGTCCTCCCTGACGATGGCTTTATGCACAGGTAACTCTTATCTGGCTATTCTGATTCCTGGCGAAATGTTCCGTGATGCTTATAAGGCAAGAGGTCTGGCGGCGAAGAACCTTTCGCGTACTCTGGAGGATGCCGGTACGGTGTTCGTACCGTTGATTCCTTGGTCTGCTGCCGGCGCTTATATGGCTGCTTGCACTGGCGTAGATACTTTGGAATATGCTCCGTGGGCTATTTTGTGCTACACTGGCTTTATAATTGCTATTTTCTACGGCTATACCGGCATTGGTATTACCAAGCTGGAGGATGAGAAGAAATAAGCCGTCGAGCTAAAATAACGTTTTGTGAAAGGTAAAGGGAAGAATTTGATTAAGCTGATAAAAAATGCAGAGGTTTTTGCGCCTAAGTATTTAGGTAAAAAAGATGTTTTGGTTATTGCCGATAAGATTGTACGTATTGAGGATCATATCGATGGCTATGACAATGTGCCGGAGGTAGAGACTTTTGATTTTAGTGGCAAAAAGCTGTTGCCCGGTTATATTGACATCCACATGCATATTACCGGTGGCGGTGGCGAGCAAGGGCCTGCTTCTCGCGTTCCGGAGGCAATGCTCAGCCAGATTACTAGCTGCGGTATTACGACTGTAGTTGGTCTTTTGGGTACAGATGGCATCACTAGAAGCGTAGAGAATCTGGTAGCTAAGGCACGCGCTTTGACGGAGGAGGGCATTACGGCGTACTGCCTGACCGGCGCGTATGGCATTCCTTCTACTACTATTACCGGCTCTGTGGAAAAGGACATTATGATGGTGCCGCCGATTATTGGCACGAAGATTGCTGTTTCTGATCATCGTAGCTCTAATCCGCAGGGACCTGAGCTGATTGCAGTCGCTTCTGCCACTCGTCGTGGCGGTCTGCTGGCAAATGTTGCCGGTCTGGTAACGATGCATATGGGTTCCGGCGTGGGCAAGCTTGATCCCTTGTTCTACGCACTGGATCATTCCGATATTCCTGCAAAAAATTTCCTGCCTACGCATATGCTGCGCACGCAGGAGCTTATGGAGGAAGGCGCTAAGCTGGTACGCCGTGGCGGTTATTTTGATATGACGGCTGGCAGTACTGATGAGGATATGGAAATTGGTGCAGAGAAAATTATGGAGCTTCTTAGCTGGGAAGGCATGAGCACTGAGCATCTGACGCTGAGCAGTGATGCGTTTGGCTCTCAGCCAAAATTTAATGAGCAGGGTGAGTGCATTGGCTTGACCTACTGTTCTCCGAAATATCTGCATCTGACGATCAAGAGCCTCGTGCACAGAGGTCTGCCTTTGGAAGAAGCAATTAAGCTTTTGACCTCCACTCCGGCAGAGCTGCTTGGCAAGGCTGGCGTTAAGGGCTGCGTAGCAGAGGGCGCTGATGCTGATTTGCTGGTATTAGATGAGAATCTTGATATTGACAGCCTGTTTGCTAAAGGTCAGACAGCAATCTTAAATAAAGAAATTACTCTCAAGGGCCGTTTTGAATATTAATATTACTATAACTAAATAGCCCCTACAAAATTTAAGGATTCCGCAGTTCACCTTATGCAGGTGGTCCGGCGGAATCCATTTTTATTGCTTATTTTGCCGGATTTTAGCAGTTTTTTGCTGCGCCCTACCCAAATTTACGTGTTTGAGTGGGGTGCTTTTAATTTTTTTACGCTAGAATATAGCCAAGAGATGAGCTGGTTGGGACGCATCCGGTTGGAAGTGGAGGGATAGATGTGAAAAAGAAATAGTGCAATACACAGCATGACAGGGATGTAAACGCCGCTAGGAATATTCTGAGCAAAGCCTTAGAAATGCAGAAATCAGCATAAGCTAAAGAATAAAATACCGTGGGACACACGGAAATCTACGCTTGGGGAGAGCGTGTAAGACATATAGGCCACGGCCTATATGCAGTGCTCAGGGAACCAAGAATCCCCTGCCTTTAGGCATGGGGAGTGTCAATATAAATTAATTCCAAAATTTGCTATACAAGTGCATTAATATTTGTTATAATATCATTAGTTAAAGGACAGATATACTGATGTGTATCTGTAGTATAAAAGGAGGAATTTTTAAATGAAAGTAACAGTTGTAGGCGCAGGTAATGTAGGAGCAACAGCAGCAAATGTAATTGCCAGCGCAGGTTATGCTAGCGAAGTAGTTCTGCTCGATATCAAAGAGGGCGTTTCCGAAGGTAAGGCTATGGATATGATGCAGACTGCACAGATCCTGAACTTCAACACTACTATTACCGGTGTTACCAACGACTATGCAGCTACTGCAGGTTCCAAGGTTGTTGTTATCACTTCCGGTATTCCTCGTAAGCCTGGTATGAGCCGTGAGGATTTGATCGGTGTTAACGCTGGTATCGTTGGCAGCGTTATTGAGCAGGCTGTAAAGTATTCTCCAGATGCTATCTTCATCGTAATCTCCAACCCAATGGATGCTATGACCTATTTGGCACTGAAGAATTCTGGTCTGCCTAAGAACCACGTAATCGGCATGGGCGGTATGCTTGACAGCTCCCGTTTCCGTTATTTCCTGTCCAAGGCTCTCCAGAAGGCTGGCTATCCAGCAACTCCTACCGACATTGAGGGCATGGTAATCGGTGGTCATAGCGACAAGACCATGGTTCCTCTCGGATCCATTGCTACTTACAAGGGTATTCCTGTATCTCACCTCCTCAGCGAGGCAGAGCTTGAGGATGCTATTGCACAGACCAAGGTTGGCGGTGCTACCCTGACTAAGCTGCTGGGCACTTCCGCTTGGTACGCTCCTGGTGCTGCTGCAGGCGAGTTGGTTAAGTCCATCATCACTGATGGCAAGAAGCTGATTCCTTGCTGCGTATATCTCGAGGGCGAGTATGGCGAGAATGATCTCTGCATCGGTGTTCCTGTAATCCTGGGCGCTGACGGCGTTGAGAAGATCGTTGAGCTGAAACTGGATGGCGTAGAGAAGGATCGTTTTGCTGAGTCCGTAGCTGCTGCACGTAACACTCAGAACAACTTGGGCGACGCTCTGAAGAAGTAATTAACATTGCTTCACAAATTCAATATAGCAAGCTAGCATAACCAAAGACCTGCGGAGAAATCTGCAGGTCTTTTTTCTGTCTATATCCACATATGTTAAAAAGAATTTAACAAAATTTCAATGATGATTAATAATATTTATAAAAGTATTAAATTCTTTTTAGGCATTGTAAAAGCTATATTAGGAGAAGGATAGGAGATAAGGACTGGAAAAAATGAGAAAAATAAAAAATATAGGTAAAAAGTATTAATAAAAGACTTTTTACAGACGATATATATGTAAAAGAGTTGAAAGTATGTAAGTAGTTTATTGTTACCTGGTAGCAAATGAGGTGATTGTCATGATGGGCAAAATTGATAAAGTAAGCAGAATTACAGGCGTAAAGCTGGACCCCAACAGCCCTTGGCTCCAAAGGCGGCAGAGGGATGGTCAGGGTAATGAGGGAAGCTTTCAGGATATGCTGAAGAACCGCAAGAGCAGGCTGGAGGCCAATGCCCCAGAAACTGAGGCGGCTACCTGGGAGGGCAATGGAGCTACTCAGTCCTTGTTTTATGAAAAGGGTGTAAATTTGGATTTCTTTTATCATCAAAGGATTGGAATGTAATTGTATATGCTAGACCACGAGAAATATATGCGCATGGCTCTAAAAGAGGCTGTTAAGGCCTATCAGCAGGGGGAGATTCCCATTGGGGCAGTTTTGGTAAACAATGAGGATGGTCAGGTGGTGTCCACTGGTTTTAATCTGAGGGAGCAAACTATGGATGCAACAGCTCACGCAGAAATGGAGGCCGTTCGCAAGGGGTGTCAGGCTCTCCATCGCTGGCGCCTTAGCGGCTGTACATTGTATGTAACCATTGAGCCGTGTGCTATGTGCGCCGGGGCATTGGTAAACAGCAGAATAGACAGGCTGGTATATGGCAGTAATGAATCAAAATTTGGAGCTGTAGAGTCTATTTTCAATGTAGTGAACCACAAACTATTGAATCACCGTATGGAGGTAGTGGCCGGGGTTTTGGAAGATGAATGCCGTCAGCTGATGAAAAGCTTCTTCCATATGCGACGATTGCAGAATAAGTCACAAAAAAGGTGAAATAAAGTTTTTCTCATATGGTATTGACGATAAGGTTAGTAGTGCTATAATGGAAACCGAGAAATACATACTGAGTTTTCGAATGGCAATATCAATGGAAGTAAGTGTGGGGAAAGGCAGCAAATGAAAACAAAGATTATTGAGGCAGCATTGGAAGAAATCAGGATACATGCTTTGCGATTCAAGATGGATGATGTTTCTATTCGTTTGTCCATTAGTAAAAAAACACTATATAATGTTTTTTCTTCTAAGATAGAGCTAGTTAATGCAGTTATGAGTTATATTATTGCTAACTATAATTTTAGGGAAAAAGAAATTATGGAGCAGAATATTTCAGGTGAGGATAAAACACGCCTGCTATTGCATTTATATAGTGATTCTTTTTGGCATTTTGATAGAAGCTTGTATACGGATTTGCGCCATGACTATGCAGAGCAGTGGCAGAAATGGATAGAGTTCCGTAATCAAAAAATAAATATTCTTATAAGGCTGTTGAGCAGTGGTGTTGACGAGGGGCGCTTGCGGCCTATTAATCTTAGACTGATGATGCATTGTATCTGGTTAGTGGTGGATGGTTTATTTGAATCGGATTACCTCAAAGATGAGGGGATTCCATATAGTGATGCTTTGGAACAGTATGTGGACATTATTTTTAATGGTATAAAAATACAGAGTAATTGAAAAATATCATTATAACCAATGGAGGCAATTCCTTATTTTTTTACCTTACGGAAACTCAAAATAATAATTTAAGTTTTCATGACAAGGAGAGCTAGGGCTCTGGATTTATTAATTTAAAGAAAGGTTGTAATTTAAGATGACTAATTGGACAAATAGGATTATGGCAATCATTATATTGTTAACTGTATTTTTCGTGGGCTGTGGCAACAACAGTAATGAGGGAGATATTTGGGGACGGGCTGATGCCAAGGAAATAGATATTAATTCCAAAATCAGTGGACGAGTAGTCGAATTATTGGTGGAGGAAGGCCAGCATGTTACTAAAGGACAGATTATAGCCAAAGTGGATGCAAGGGATTTAAATGCACAGTCTGCTAATGCCCAGGCAGGGATTGCGGCCTTAGAAGCACAGACTGCTTTGCAGACAGGTACTACTCAGGCTGCAGTGGCCCAGGCCAAGGCTGCTTTGGATTCAGCTCAAGCCAACCTCAATATGGCATTAGCAGATTATGAGCGCTATGATCAGCTATTGCATGAAGGAGCTGTTTCTCGACAGGTATATGATACCTATAAAACCAAATATGAAGTAGCCAAAGCTTCTTTTGCACAGGCTCAGCAGGGCGTAGAGGCAGCCAATTATAATTTGAAGGTAAATGATGTAAATATGGAAAAAACCAATCAGGCCAAGGCTTCTTTACGGCAAGTAAATGTTAATTTGGATGAAACAATTATTAGGGCACCTTTTGATGGGGTGATTACGAAAAAATATGTGGAAGTTGGTTCTATGCTGTCTACAGGTACTCCTGTAGCTGCTATTCAGGATCCTACTGATAATTGGGTAGATTTTAAGCTGCCAGAAACAGCTTTATCTGCGTATGATCTTGACCAGGAAGTAAAAGTGGAAGGTCGAGATGGTAAAACAATTTTAATTGGTGTCATTAAGGATATTAGTCAGAAGGCTGAATTTGCTACTCGTCGGGCTAATAGTGAGAGAGGCGATGCCAGTGATATTATTTCCTATAATGTAAAGGTACAGCTTGATTCCGACGAGGTTAGACCCGGAATGAGATTTAAATTACTGGGGGATGATACCAAATGACAATTTGGCAGGGATACAAGCAGCAATTTTGGGAAGTTCTAGGGCGGGAATGGTATGCTCTGTGGCGACGGCCTAGGCCTATGGCCTTGATATTTTTGACCCCTTTGTTTTTTGGACTGTTATTTGGCTTGGTGTATTTAAACAATGTAGTGGAACATATACCAATGGCTGTTTATGACGAGGATCAAAGCAGCCTTAGCCGTAAATTGATACAGGTATACCAAGATACCAGGCGATTTGATATTGTAGCCTATCCATCTACACCAGAGGAGTTGCAGCAGCTCTTAGCTGAGGAACAAGTGCAGACCGCTGTGGAAATCCCCAAAAATTTCTCCAAGGATATAAAAAGTGGAAGAAGTACGGAGGTTGCGATAACTATTAATTCGGCCAATAATATTGTAGGAAATTCTGCCTTGTCGTCCTTTGAAGAAGATAATAGAGTATTTAACATTTCTGTATCTCAGCAACTATTAGAGGCTTATGGATTAAAACCACAGGAGGCTATGTCTGCCGCCTATCCCGTTCGTTTGGGTACTAGAATATTGCACAATCCAGTTATTGGCTATACTAATTTTATGGTGCCAGGATTGGTGTTGCATGGTCTGCAAATTGCCTTACTGCTAACCGTTGCTCCTTTTTTGACATCTATTTTGCGGCGGAAAATCTACGGACCTCAATATGCAGCAGGAGTATTAATTGTGGCTAAAAGTCTGCCCTATTTTTTTCTGGGAATAACAGCCTTTATCTTAGGAATCGTGGAGCTTCGTTATTTATTTGGGGTGCCTATGAGAGGTTCCTGGATGGAATTGATTGTGCTAATTGTTGCTTTTATGTTTGCACTAATGAGTGTGCTCTTTGTAGTGTCCACTATTTCACCTAATGAGATTATGTCTGTACAATTGCCCTTGCTGTATATTATGCCCAGCCTGATGTATAGTGGATTTTCTTGGCCGCTTATGTCTATGGAAGGTTTTGCCAGCATTTATGCTCACAGCATGCCTCTAACTTATGCCGTGGATAATATGCGAGATATTATGTTGCAAGGATATGCACCAACACTATGGCAGGATATTAGTATTTTGTTAGGTATGGGGACTGCATGCAGTGTCCTGGCAGGGATTGTTTTTGATTTACGCAGGAAGTATATTCAAAAAAATAGGGAAAAGGCATGGAGGGGGGAGGAAGTCTATGAGGATGATTAATATATGTAAGCGAGAATTAATCAGCAGTTTCAAGGATCCCAAAAGACTATTGTTTCTAATAGGAGCTTTGTGGGCATATTTCCTTATTTTTGGTGCATTATATATACCGGCTATGGTAAGGGGAATCCCATTGGTTATTTATGATGCAGATCAGGCGTCCCTTAGCCGACAGCTGGTACAGGAGATTGAGGAAAATGATACCTTTAGCTGGCAGATAGAGGTAAATAACGAAGAAGCTATGCTAAAGTCTCTGGCAGATAAGGAAGCTATTGTGTCTATTGAGATTCCGGCAGATTTTAGCAAGGAGATTCAAAGAGGTCATTATAGCAATGTAATGTTCATGGTTAATGGCTCCAATATGGTTTTTACTAGCGTGTCAGGCTTAGCTCTTCAAGATACGGTAAATGCTTTTTCTGACAAGGTGGCAGTTACTCAGATGGAATTACGTACTGGGGTAAATAAAGAGATACTTAGTCAAAAACTTACACCAGTTTCCTTTAACTGGCGTATAATCAATAATCCGACACAGAGTTATGTGTTGTTTTTTTGTGTTGGTCTGGCTCTAACAGCTTTTCAAACAGGTACGCTAATGGCAGTAGGGGCAGCTGTACATCAGGATTTAAGAGAATTTAAACTGTTGGAAGGAACTCCTTTATTACGATTGCTGTTAGGAAAATTTATTATTCTATGGGGGTTGGCTCAGTGCAGCCTTGTGCCATTTTTATTATTTGGCAAAAACATATGGGATATAAATATGCATTGCTCTTTGGGAGAAATTTATTTGCTAGGGGCTGTGGCCAGTGGTACTTTTATATGCCTTGGGTTAGGAATGGCGCCTTATTTCAAAAATGAGATGAATTATGTGCGTGCTTGTCTTTTATATGTTGTACCGGCATTTCTTCTTTCTGGTTATACATGGCCTCTTTTTGCTATGCCGGAATCAATGCAATGGCTAGCCAAGGTGCTTTTTCCGATTACCTGGTTTATTACTCCAGCTCGAAGCCTTATACTATCCGGTGCCACGGAGCACTATGGTATGAATATTATGGTGCTGGGCGGGATATCTTTGTTAGCTATCCCTTTGGCTCTGAGAGGTTATGAAGCAAAATATGCAGTTTGGAAAGTGAAGCATCAAGTGGAATCCTGAAAAAATATTGCAAATTAAACTCCCGGTACAATCTGGATTGGCAGGTTGTACCGGGAGCTTTTGTTTCTTGTACGATTTTAAATATCCCAATGAATATTGTCTGGATTTGGGGTGGCCTTGTCGATTTCTGCCATAATCCAGGAAATATTTTCATGCTGAGCCTCAAAGGCGGTTTTTAATTTTTCCTGATTAATAGGTGGAATATCCATAGCATGGAGAGCCATATGCATAAAGTCCTTGGCTACCAGTACTACGCCACGCTCTGCGGCCAACTGAGCCTTGAACCGATAGCCATAGTAGAGATAGCTGTTGTGAGCCACAGGAATATCCTTGAAAAATTCAATTCTTTCGTCGGCTTCTGCTTCCGCTTCCTCAGTACGGTTCATGAGATGAAGCAGATTCCAGCGGTCAGCCCACAGCTCTCCCCGGAGAATGTATTTGTAGAGAAAATCTGATTCCTCAGCCGTTTCCAGAGCGATATTGATGTAGTTGAGAGCCTCCTCGTAACGGTTGGCCTCCCGCTCCATCTGGCTGAGATGCTGGAGAGCATAGGTCTTTTCCTCAATGTCCTCAGCGTTTTCAGGATCTGGCTCCACATCAATTATGGAGTGGAATAGCTCCTTGGCTGCTTCTGGACGGTTCAGCTCTGGCATGGCCAGAAAATGAGCCAATCTAGCTCGGCAATGCCAATCCTCGTAGCCACCGGCGAAAAGCTTTTCCGGTGGGCGGGCAGTGGTTTCCAATACGGTATCTACCAGTACATCAAATTGTTCCTTATCCATAGTAAATCTCCTTCAAAATTATATACAATATTTTGTTATTAATAACGCAATGGTATCTGATTGGCCAGTAAAACTACAAATCCCACCAGGCTAAGGCCGATTAATACCAGACCGCCGTAATTGGGCATACTGTCCAGATTGCAGAGGAACAGCAGGGACAAGAGTAGCAGCACATTGACCAGCAGAGCTATAATCCAACTGGTGCGTTGGCGCTTTTTTACCATAATAGCAATGTTCTTAGCGGTGGCAATGGTGCCAATGCTATTGGTGTGAATCAGCACATCTGCCATTTCTTTGACACTTTGCTGGGCGTATTCCAAGGCAAAGCTAATATCACAGCTACGGAGAGCCCCTTCAAATTTGCTGGTACGGCCAGCAGCAGCAACTACCTGGCCAGTGGCCTGCTTCAACAGCATTTCCTTGGCCTTTTCCAGATTACTTAGCTGGCTTCGCAATACATCTGCCCCAGAGGCCTTAAGATAGCTTTTGGCAGTGGAGCGATTGCTGCCACTCATAATAGTGACCTTGATACCGGTTTCCTGCAAAAAGCTGATGTCCCCGGGAATACTGCGCTTTAGCTTGTCCTGCAAGGTAATAAAGCCACGGCAGAATTTGCCGATAGCTACAAAAACAATAATCTGTCCCTTGTAGGCTAGCTGGTCTGCCTTGGTGTAGATTTCCGCCGGAATATCAATGCCTTGCTCCTGAAAGAAATCAGCAGAGCCAACGCTAAGAGTCTGGCGGTTCATAAGAGCCTCTGCTCCTCGGCCGTTAACAGGATTGGAGGTGGAAATCTCTGGCAGTTCCAGTCCTCTAACATGGGCTTCCTCTACAATAGCCTCTGCTATAGGATGATGGATACCTGTTTCAATGGCTGCCGCTAAGGCCAGCAATCTGGCGGAGGAAATGCCGTTAGGATATATATCTGTAACTTGGGGTACTCCATAGCTGATGGTGCCAGAAAGATTTACTACCAATTCCTGCAACTGGCTGAGGAGAGGCAGTTTCTGTCTGTTTTTCAGCACGATTTTCCATTTTCTTAGCAGGCGTCGTACTTGCCAAGGAAAAAGGATTTTTTGCAATCCCAGATTCAACAGGTTAAAAATTACTAGAATGGCGGCGAATATGATATATATTCTGAAGGGCTGTCCCTCCAGCAGAAGATAGTCCAAAAAAATCACCCTCTTAGAAAAGTATATTACTAAAATATTATCCTTTTCTTGGGAAGAAAAGTCAATAATACTTGCTGAAAAGCTAAAAAATTGGTAGAATTTATAAGTAATAAGTAAATTTCGACTAATGGGATGTGGGGATACATTGCTAACTTTAAGTGCGAATGCAAAGATTAATCTAACCCTTGATATTCTTGGCACCAGAAAGGATGGATATCATGAGGTGGCTATGATCATGCAGGAAATTTCTCTGCATGATACTTTAAGCATGGGGAAAATTAATCAGGGTATTAGTTTGACCATTGCTATTGAGGGCCAGCAGGGAACCCTGCCAGCGGATGAAAGCAATCTCTGCTGGAAGGCTGCAGCTTTGGTACAAAAGGAATACAATTTGCAGGAGGGTGTGGAGATTCACCTTATCAAGAGGATTCCTATGGCAGCTGGCTTGGCTGGAGGCTCCGCCGATGCTGCGGCTGTGTTGAAGGGCATGAATCATCTTTTCCGGCTGGGGATGACAGAGGCAAGGCTCTGTGAGTTGGGAGCAAGATTAGGCTCTGATATTCCTTTCTGTATTATGGGAGGCACCATGCTGGCTACCGGCCGAGGAGAGGTTTTGACCAGATTGCCTAGTTTCCCGAGACTTAGTGTGGTTTTGGCCAAGCCACCGGTAGGTGTATCAACGGCTTGGGCTTACAAAACCTATGATGCAGGCTATGATGGTCCTCATCCTGATAATGAGGCTATGCTGGAGGCTATTCATGGGGGAGATGCTCACAAGGCAGCTAGTTTGCTGTGTAATGTGCTGGAGGGTGTTACAGAGACTGAACATCCTGTGATAGCAGATTACAAAAGGCTTATGATGGAGCATGGGGCTATGGCCAGTATGATGTCTGGCAGCGGTCCAACAGTTTTTGGTCTGGTAAGAGAAAAGCAGCAGGCATGGCATTTGGCAGATACACTGAAGAAATACGATAGTGAAGCCGGTGTCTTTGTGGCTGAGACTTTGGGTTAATTTTTTATTTTAGAATAAAAGGATTTGAGTTTAATGGAAAAAAAGCTGACACCTATTAAATTGGATAGTTATCAGCCTTTGCGGGAGGTTGTGTGTGAAACCCTTCGGGATGCTATCCGCAAAGGTGTACTAGCTCCTGGCGAGCGTTTGATGGAAATCCAGCTGGCAGAGGAACTGGGGGTAAGCCGTACTCCTGTTAGAGAGGCTATCCGCAAGCTGGAGCTGGAAGGATATGTCATTATGATGCCCCGCCGTGGTACTTATGTGGCCAATCTTTCTATTCGTGATGTGAATGAGGTATTTGAGATTCGTACCTCTTTGGATTCTCTGGCCAGTGGTCTTGCTGCGGAGCGCATTACTGATGAGGAGCTGGAGCATTTGCAGCGCTTGTTGGTGTCCATTGGTGAGTACATTGAGGAAGGGGATATGGATAAAATCGTGGAAACTGATATGGAATTCCATGATTTGCTGTATCAGGCCAGCCGTAATTCCCGCTTAGTGGGCATTATCTTTAATCTGCGGGAACAGCTGACCAGATTCCGTTCCACCTCTATGTCTTATCCGGGGCGTTTACAGGCAACTCATGAGGAACATTGCCGTATTGTAGAGGCTATTGCCAAGGGTGATGTTAAGGAAGCCCAGGCGGCAGCAGAGTACCATATGGAGCAGGCAGAGCATACTCTCCTGGCCAGCATGGAGGAATTGAAGAAAAAGGCTGGTGGCAAGGCCGGTAAATAAAAAGGCTGATACCTGTCACGAGACAGGATTTGCAGGATAGCTGGGGGAAGCCCCGAAATGGCTATCAATATGAATATATTTTTTTGGAGGCAATCAAATGCTGGATTTAGTTACTGTTATTCTGGCAGCAGGCAAAGGAACTCGTATGAAGTCCAAGCTGCCTAAGGTTCTGCACAAGGCAGCAGGGAAGCCAATGCTGCAGCACGTGTTGGATGCTGCCAAGGGAGCAGGCGCCAAGCGCAATATTGTAGTTGTAGGCTTTGGCGGTGAGATGGTAAAGGAAGCTATGGGAGATCAGGCTGAGTTTGTGGTACAGGCAGAGCAGCTGGGTACTGGCCATGCAGTGCGTCAGACTGAAGCTTTGTTAAAGGATGAGCAGGGTACTGTAGTGGTGCTGTGCGGCGATACTCCTTTGGTAACAGCAGACCTTATTACCAAGCTGTATGAGGGACACAAGGCAGCAGGAGCCAAGGCAACCGTGCTGACTGCTATTATGCCAGATGCTACCGGCTATGGCCGTATTATTCGTACTGCTGACGGTGATGTGGCTCGCATTGTGGAGCAGAAGGATGCTACTGAGGAAGAGCGCAAAATCAACGAGGTAAATTCCGGTATTTATTGCTTTGAGTGTCAGGATTTGTTTGCTGCTTTGGCACAGGTTGGCTGTGACAATGCTCAGGGTGAATATTATCTGCCAGATGTTTTGGGGATTCTCAGGGACAAGGGAGAAAAAATCTGGGCAGTAGCTGCTGATGATTATGAGTCCACTTTGGGTATCAATTCCCGCTTGCAGCTGTCTGGAGCAGAGAAGATTCTCCGCCGTCGCAAGAATATTGAGTTGATGAACAATGGCGTTACCTTGATGGATCCAGACAGTACCTTTGTGGATGCAGATGTAGAGGTCGGTTCTGATACCATAATCTATCCATTTACCTGGCTGGAGGCTGGTACTGTAGTAGGTGCAGGCTGTGAAATTGGCCCTAATAGCCGTTTCAGCAATGCCAAGATTGGCAATGATGTTCACGCTCAGTTTGCTTATGGTCATGATTGTATTATTGACGATGGGGTTACTATGGGACCATATGTGCATATTCGTCCAAACAGTCATATTCACAATCATGTAAAGATTGGCAACTTTGTAGAGGTAAAGAACTCTCAGGTAGGAGAGGGTACTAAGCTGCCTCACCTCCAGTACATTGGTGATGCTGATGTAGGTGCTAATGTAAATCTGGGCTGTGGCACTGTTACTGTCAACTATGATGGCAAGAAAAAATTCCGCACTACCATTGGGGATAATGCCTTTGTAGGCTGCAATACCAGCTTGGTAGCTCCTGTAGAGGTAGGGGATGGTGCCTATATTGGTGCTGGCTCCGTTATTACCAAAAATGTGCCTGGTGGCACACTTGCTATTGGCCGGGCTCGTCAAAAGCTGATTGAGGGCTGGACTGATAAGCGGAAATAGGCTATAATAGTATCATAGGGGGAATTTGGGGAAATTCTCCCTAGAGCATTCTGGTTTCAGGACAAGATATGCTCATAGAGTATGAGGAAAAAAGAAAATATTGGAGGCATTCAAAACAATGAACGACGCTGCGAAAAATTTACGACTTCTGGCCGGTAACGCAAACCCAGAGTTAGCACAGGAGATTTCCGAGTATCTGGATATTCCTTTGGTTGATGCACAGGTTGGCCATTTCAACAATGGTGAGATTCAGGTCATGATTGGTGAAAGTGTTCGTGGAAAAGATATTTTTATTATCCAGCCTACCTGTCAGCCTGTAAATGAGAATCTGATGGAGCTGCTGATTATGACTGACGCTTGTAAGCGTGCTTCTGCAAGAAGTGTAACTGCAGTAGTACCTTATTATGCATATGCTCGTCAGGATCGCAAGACTCGTGGCCGTGAGCCTATTTCCGCTAAGCTGGTAGCTAACCTTATGTCTGCTGCTGGTTTGAACCGTGTAGTAACTGTTGACCTGCATGCTGGTCAGATTCAGGGCTTCTTTGATATCCCTGTAGACCATCTGGCTGCTGCTCCAGCACTGGCTGATTATTTCCGTAAGCTGGATTTGGAGGATATGATTGTTGTTTCTCCTGACCTGGGCGGTGTAACCCGTGCCCGCAATATGGCAGATTTGCTGGGTACTGGCATTGCTATTGTAGAGAAGCGTCGTCCTCGTCCTGGCTGCGCTGAGGTTATGAACCTGATTGGCGATGTAAAGGACAAGACTTGTATCATGATTGATGATATGGTTGATACTGCTGGTTCTCTTTGCGAGGGTGCCAAGGCTCTGAAGAAGCTGGGTGCCAAGGAAGTATATGCTTGCTGCTCTCATGGTATTCTTACAGATCCTGCTGTACAGCGTATTCAGGATTCTTGCATCAAGCAGCTGGTTATTACCAACACCATTCCTTTGGACCCTGCCAAGAAGCATGAGAAGATTGTTAGCATCTCTCTGGCTCCAATGTTGGCTGAGTTCATCAGATGCATCTATGAGAATGAGCCTGTCAGCAATTTGTTTGACAAGAACTGGGCAAACTAAGCCACAGGAAAATATGCAGATTAAAGCTAAAGGGCGATGTATTTCGCCCTTTTTCTTTTTTTTTAGTAAAGAGAGGTTAGTATTGTGAAATTTGCAAATAGAATGAATCAGTTTGGGGAGGGTGTATTTTCCCGTCTGGCTGTTATGCGGAAAAATAGACTTGCTCAGGGCAAGGACGTATATGATTTGAGCATTGGTGCTCCAAATATTCCTCCTACCAAGAGAATTATGGAGGTGATGGCAGAGGCGGTTATGAAGCCTGCTAATTATGTCTATGCCATTAATGATACTCAGCAGTTGCTGGAGGCAGTAGCTCAGTGGTATAAGAGACGGTATGATGTGGAACTGAATCCTGAGACAGAAATCTGCTCCCTGCTAGGATCTCAGGACGGTTTATCCCATATTGCCCTGTCTATTTTGGATCCTGGGGATGTTATGCTGGTGCCAGATCCTTGCTATCCTATCTTTGCCGATGGACCTCGTATTGCCGGGGCAGAGTTATATTATATGCCTTTGCAAAAGGAAAATGATTATGTAATTCAGTTGCAGGATATTCCAGAGGAAATAGCCCGTAAAGCTAAATTCATGTTGGTGTCTTATCCTAATAATCCTACGGCGGCTATGGCTCCAGAGTCCTTCTATCATGAGGTGGTGGCTTTTGCCAAAAAGTATGATATTATTGTTCTCCATGACAATGCCTACAGTGAGCTGGTATTTGATGGTCAGAGCTGTGGCAGCTTTTTAAGTATTCCTGGGGCTATGGAGGTAGGCGTAGAGTTTAACTCCCTGTCCAAGACTTATGGACTGGCTGGGGCACGCATTGGCTTCTGTGTAGGCAATAAAGAAGTAGTAGGGATGCTGAAAACCTTGAAGTCCAATATGGACTATGGTATGTTCCTGCCAATTCAGGCAGCAGCAGTGGAGGCTCTCACAGGTAATCAAGCTGTAGTAGCAGAAACTAGAGCTGCTTATGAGCACCGTCGGGATGTGCTTTGTGATGGTCTTATAGAGGCAGGCTGGCACATGGAAAAGCCGGCAGGTACCATGTTTGTGTGGGCACCAATTCCAGATAGCTACCAGGATTCTGAGTCCTTTGTGGCAGATTTGCTGGACAAGACCGGTGTGCTGGTAACTCCAGGCAGTGCCTTTGGCCCATCTGGAGAGGGCTATGTCCGCATGGCCTTGGTACAGAGCGAGGATACCATGAAAAAAATTGTGGAGGCTGTAGCAGCCAGCGGTATCTTCGGTAAATAAAATATATTGCTAACAGTATCAAGTAGATTTCTGCTTGGTACTGTTATTTTTTTGCAAGAAAAAAGCCTGCAGCACAGTGTAAGGGCACTGTACTACAGGTTTTGTGTTTACCAGGAGTGTGCATAGGCGAGAGGACTCCTGGTAAGGGAAGGGTATATTCTATATATATAAGGGAGTAAGCTAAATTAGAAGCAGAACATGAGGCTGGAGAAGAATGCAGTATGGTCTGCATCCAGGTTCTGGCCGTAGTCATCAATAGCCTTGCCAAAGAAGAAGTCGTTGGTGAGAACTATGCTAGGGGAGAAGCGATACCAGAGACCTGCCTCAACGCCCTTGGAGCCAGCCTTCTCAGAGCCATGTACCAGGCTGGAGAGAATAACAGCATCGGAACCCAGTCTACGGTAGCCAACATAGCCGCCCCACTGGTTGCCAGACCAAGGAGAATCATTGAAGGTCAGCTTCAGATCATAGGCGTTGTCCTGATAATCCTGATCGCCGTGGGAGTAGAAACCGCTGAGTCCCCACTGCTTGTCCAGCTTGTAGGAACCATTTACGGCAACGATGCCCAGCTTGTCTCCCAGATATGCTGGAGAATCATACTTATAGTAACCAACACCAGCAGATACCTTGTCATCAAATTTATGCTCTACAGCAACACCCCAGGACTTGATCTCACGATCGTTGTCGGCCTTCTGACCAGCAGAAAGAGTACCATTATAACGATCATAACCTCTGCCACCATTACGCATAAAGCCGGACTGGAAGCTGCCCCAGCCACCGCCGGAGGAGAGATCATCATTCTTCTCATAGATATGACCAGTATAGCCCTTCAGGGTAGTGTTGCCCATCTGATAGTCTACCTGAACACCCTTGATACGGGCATTTTCTACGTAACCATCCTGCATGGTAGGAGCAAAGAGACCAAATGTAGTGCTAAGATCCTTGCCAATAGGGCCGGATGCATTCAGCTGATAAAGCATGGCGTTTACATCACGGTTGTCGTTGCCATAGCCATCGGCGAAACTTTCCTCGCCATTCCAGCCCTTGGAAGCAGTACCCCATTTCCAGTCAACCCCTGCATGAGCTTTCCATCCATTGGTCATCTGGCCATCAACATTCAGGAACAATTCCTTTTCCCACCAGGTATTGCCGCCGTTAATGCCCTTCATAGCCTTCTGAGCGAAGCAGCCGCTTACCTTTACATTGTCGGACTTCTCTTCCAGCTTGGTAACTCTCATGCCTATGGATTCCAAATCCTCGGAGAACTCAGCGGACAGCTTTTCAATCATAGCCTTCTGCTCGTTGTTAGCCTGCTGTTCATGGGAGCGGGCACTGGCAATCAGCTGAGCCATCTCATAACGGGTAACAGCTCTGTCACCTCTAAAGGTACCATCGCCATAGCCAGTAACGATGCCTTCCTGATTCAGCTGGGTAATAGCCTTTACTGCCCAATGGTCAGCAGGTACATCAGAATACAGTACCTCAGCAGACTGTGCAGCATAAGCGGAAGTAGCGCCAACCATCAGTGCAGACAGTACGCCCAGCATAAGCTTTTTGTTTGTTCTCATGAAAATAACCCCTTTTCTCATCTCATATGTATTTTGCTTTTCTGAATATCCAATCCAGCTTGCTAAGAAAATGAGAATGTTACCTTGTTGCCATTTCATTTGCTCTGCATTTCAGATTGTTTTCAGAACTTAGCTTGATGTGATTATACGACAAAAGTATCATCCTTGTCAATAAAAAATATAATTATTTTCTACAAATGCAATATTTACAAATAGTAAAGGATATAACTTTTTAATTGACAGGTGGTGTTTTTGCCTATATAATGTATATATAATCTACAGGGGGAAATAAGTCCTATCCGGGAGCTTGTAGATAATAAATGGTAAAGGATGATTTTGATGGGTATGAGAAAATGGAGAAGCCAGTGGCTGAAAAGGGTTATTCCGCTGACTTTGGCAACAGGGGTGTTCTTGGCTGTACCTTCCATGGTACCTGCTGATATGCAAAAAGATATACCGGCAGTAATGACCATGTCTCAGGCAGCATCTGCGCCTGTGGAATGGAATCTGGCAGACAATATGGGAGGCTGGAAATATGGCGGCATCTATAGCTATGCCAAGGAGCCAAAGCTTTCTGTTGATACCATGTTTGATGGTTCCATCCGCGTCGGCTTGGACTTTACAGCCAATGCTTCAGATGGCTGGAGCGAGGTAAAGGTAGAATATGGCAAATGTCCTCTGAATATCAGTGGCTACAATGTCTTAAGCTGCAATTTATATTTCAAGCCTGAGAATATGACTCAGGGCAGCTTCAAGGCCAAGTTATATGGTAAGTCTGTAGAGGACCAGGAGGTTATTAACCTTTGTCCGGATTTGGATCTGTCCAGGGCCAAGGATGCAGGGAATGGCTACAAATGTCTACCAGTAAAGATAGCCTTCAAGGCTGTGGATACCAGTCTTAGCTATTTTTGTCTCAGTATTGTAGGCTGTAATACAGATTACAAGGGGGATATGTACATCGGTCAGCTGGCGTTGTCGGGTGAAAAGGTGGCTGATGGCTATGTGGATGTAAAGGCCAAGGCCAAGAAACAGCCTCAGCTGGCTTTGAATCAGTTGCAGCTTCCTGCTCAAGTAGCATTGGTGGATACTCAGGCTTCTCCTAGCACCGCAGGCTTATTTGCTTATCTACAGGGAGTAGCTGATAGCAACAAGGTTCTCTATGGTCATCAGAATGAGCTGCATAAGAAGGTAGGCGTCAAACTGCCGGGCAGCTCTGATACAGAGGATATGGTAGCAGATCAGGCAGCTGTTATGGGACTGGATGCTCTGGCTCTTACTGGTGATGAGCTGGTACTGACAGAGGCAGAAAAGGCTAGAGGTCTGACTCTTTCTGAGAAGCTGGCTGGTATCTACATTCCTGCTGCCAAGCAGGGGGCTATTCTTACCATGTCCTGCCATATGCCAAACTTTGAGCTGGTACAGAAGCGGGGCAAGGTAAATGGTCAGTATGATTTTACTGGTTATTCTCCTAACAATCTGGAGGGAGATATTGTGGCTAGAATCCTGCCAGGAGGTGATTTGAATCAGGTTTACACCGCTTATCTGGATATGGTAGCAGATTTTGATGCCAGATTGCAGAAGGCCAATGTTCCTTTGATTTTCCGTCCTTTCCATGAGAATAATGGCTCTTGGTTCTGGTGGGGAGCTTCCAGCTGTACGCCAAGTCAGTATAAGAATCTCTTCCGCTATACCGTTGAGTATATGAGAGATATCAAGGGGCTCCACAACCTGCTGTATGCTTATTCTCCAGGTGGCCCGCTGGTCGATGAGGCAGATTATCTGTCCCGCTATCCGGGAGATGCCTTTGTGGATGTAGTAGGCTTTGATATGTATCATCGCAACCCTGCCACTGAGGATGCCTGGATGGATGGCTTTGCTGAGACTATGGATGTGGTAGCAGATTTTGCCAAGAACCATCACAAGGTTGCTGCGGTAACAGAGTGTGGTATGCTTTATGGCAACAGTGCTTTGGTAGTCAAGGGAAATACCCGTCTGGATTGGTTCAACGAGGCTTTGGTCAAGGTGGCACCAGCCAATATGGCCTATTTTATGACCTGGTCCAATTTTGATGAAAGCAATTTTGACCAGCCATATATGGTATCTGCCCAAAGAGGTCAGGAGCTGGTAAATGGCTTTATTGATTTCTACAATCAGCCAGCATCCTTGTTTATGAAGGAATCTGCTGATTACAAGACCATCAGTACTCAGATTGCCCCAGCAGTTGCTTCCTATGGCTATATTCTGGCACTTGGCTCCTATACCAGAGTATTGGATGGCTTGCAGTTGTCTGCTCAGCTGGGAGGAAAGCCTGCTGAGGCCAGCTTCCGTTTGGTAGGCAGGGATGGCAGTGTACTGTTGGAGGTACCAGCTGCTGTAGCTAATCAGCAGGCTGAGGCCAAGGTAGACAGCCAGCAGATTAAGGCTTTGGGTGAACAGATTGCTAATGTTGAGCTGGTAGTAGCCAATCAGGTGGCAGATAGCGTACCTGTACTGCTGAATATGCCGGCTCCTGCTGTGGATGCTCTGTTGGTAGATGATTTTGACAGCTACTATGGGGACAATGGCTTGCTGGCAGGCACCTACAACATCAATACCGGTTCAGGCTGTACTGTATCCGTCCAGCTGTCCCAGAATAAAAATGCTGGTGAGGCAGGTCTGGCCTTTAACTATAGCATTAACAAGGGTGGCTACGCTGGTATTATCAAGAGTCTGAAAAATGTAAGCTGGGCTGGCTGTAAGGCTGTTCAGATGTGGGTAAAGCCTGATGGCATGGGCCAGAAGCTGATTATCCAGTTGAATAGTAATGGTGAGGACTTTGAGGTGGATTTGAGCAAATTGACCACAGGTACTGAGGCTCAGGTAGTAACCCTGCCATTCAGTCAGTTCAAGGGTAAAAATGGTGGAACCTTTGATCCTGCCCATGTAAAGCATTTTGCAATTTATTGCAATACCATTGGGGAAAAGACTATTAATTCCACCATGTTCTTTGATAGTGTGAGAGCTGTCAAATAAAGCCAGCCAGTTAGGCAGATAAGCATAACGAAAGGCTGCCTGATTATATGTAATGATTGCATCACTGAGAGGGCAGCCCTTTGTTTGCTTAAGAGCTGGTACGGGAAAAGGGAAAAATTTTTATATTTGTTAAATAAGGAAAGGCATATCACTATATTATAAGGGGAGTATACAATGAATAATATGACAATTCGCCAACGGCTATATGCCGTATTTGGCCTAGTAATTGGTATCTTTGTCTGTGTAAGTATTTATGCAGGCTACAATCTTTATCAGATAAATAACGGTGCAATGAGGATTGCTACAGAGCATATGAACAATATGATGTCCCTGTCTCAGGCTAGCAGTTCCCTGTCATCCTATCGACAGTGTGAATATGCTATGGCTTCAGCACCTACCCTGTCAGGGCAGGTTTATGCTGCACAGGAGATGCGCAATCTGGGCAATCAGATGGATATAGTTTTTGATAATATTGCTGGCAGTATGGAGGGAGAGAAGGCAGAGGCCTTTAGCACCATGCGTCAGAAATGGGATAGCTATCGCAAGGGTGATGCTAATCTGGAGCAGCTGGCCGGGGCTAACAAGGCGCAGGAGGCTCTGCTGTACGTTGCTCAGAGGGAGCAGGCATATAATGATGTAAACTGGGAGCTGGGTATTGTAACTGATAGCTACAAGGATTTTGTTCAGGCTGAGGTTAATGCAGCCAGTGACCGCTATGAGCAAGCTAAGATTACCCTGGCTGTATCAATTTTGATAGTTTTGCTACTGTCTGTATTTATGGTTGGTGCCCTAGGGCATTCCATCAATCATTCTGTGGCTTACCTCATAGGTATTTTTCAGGAGGTGGCCAAGGGAGATCTTACCGTGCCTATGGAGTCCAATACCAAGGATGAATTTGGGGTATTGGTGGGAGCCTGTAAGGACACTGTAGATAACCTGCGGCGTTTGATTAGAAATATTCAGGATACAGCTCATCAGACTGCCACATTTGCTGGTCAGTTTACGGAAAACGCCAGTCAGTCTGCTCAGGCTACCCAGCAGGTGGCGGAATCCATCTGCAAGGTGGCTGGCTCTGCTTCTCAGCAGGGAGAGGCTGTAGGAAGTTCCATGTCTGATATTAATTCCATGGCAGAGCAGCTGCATATTTTCCAGCAGAAGGCTGAGTCCTCCAGCAGGGCTGCTGGTCATATGGAGGAGATTTCCCGTCAGGGACGTTCCCATATTATGGCTGCAGTAAAGCAGATGACGGAGATTTCAAATTCTGTAACCAGCTCTGCTGATGTGATTCGTCTTTTGGCAGATCGCTCTAATGAAATAGGGCAGATTTCTGATACAATTTCCAATATTGCCGGCCAGACCAATCTGCTGGCTCTTAATGCGGCTATAGAGGCGGCTAGAGCGGGCGAAGCCGGCCGAGGCTTTGCGGTAGTTGCCGAGGAAGTGCGGAAGCTGGCAGAGGAGTCCGACAAAGCAGCTCATCAGATTGCTGCCTTGATTAGCTCTATTCAGCAGGAAACCCAGCAGGCTGTAAAGAGAATGGAAAATGGTACAGAGCAGGTAAAGAATGGCCAGGGAGTTATCTCTGCTGCAGGGGATGCTTTTGGTGAAATTGCAGATGCAGTAGATAATCTGGCTCATCATGCCCAGGATATTCTGCAGGGAGCCAAGCTTTCTGCTGACAAGGCTGAGGCCTTGGTAAAGGTAATGGAGAATATTCATCAGGCCAGCACAGAGGTGGCCTCTGAAACTCAATCCGTATCAGCTGCTACTGAGGAGCAGTCTGCCTCTATGGATGAGGTAGCCAACGCTAGTCAGAAGCTCCATGATTTGTCCAATACCTTGCAGGATGAAGCAGCCAAGTTTAAAATTTAAGGAGGGCATTGGCATGAAAAGAATAGCATATTTAGTTTTAGCAACCCTGCTTTGTATTGGTACATTAATAGCAGCCGGTTGTGGTGGCAATCAGGATCAGAAGCATATTGCCATGGTGTTTTCCCATGAGCCAAATCGTTGGACTCAGGGAGCAGAGATGATGAAGGAAGCTTTGGAAAAGGAAGGCATGCAGGTGGATTTGTATGTGTTTGATTCAGATGCATCCCAGACGGATTCTATGGAAAAGGCTGTAGCTTCTAAGCCTGACTGCATTGTTCTGGCTGGTGGCGATGCGAAGAATTTCAAGGAATATCTGGACAAGGCCAAGGAGAATGAGATTCCAATTATTGATTATGATAGCTTGACAGCTGATACAGATGCCATAAATTATTTTGTTACCTTTGATAATTACGGTGTAGGAGAGGCTATGGGCCGTTATATTGTGAAAAGGATGAACCTGCAGAATGGAGCAGGGCCTTTCAATATTGAATTCTTTTCCGGCAGTGATACAGATAGCAATGCCAAGCTTATGTATCAGGGCGCATATGACCAGCTAAAGCCTTATCTGGAAAATGGCCAGTTGCAGGTGCCTTCTGGTCAGAGTGACTATAATTCTACTGCAACCAAAAACTGGGACAGCAATAATGCCAAGGCTAGAGCTGAGAAGATGGTACAGGAATATTATAATGGCCGCAATCTGGATATTGTGGTGGCTGCCTGTGATAGTATCGCCTATGGCGTTATTGACGGCATGGCAGGCTATCAGGGCAGCTGGCCTTTGATTAGTGGCCAGGATGCAGATGGCAAGGCTTTGAGCTATATTCAGGAGGGGAAGATGGCCTTCTCCCTGCAGAAAGATAGTCTGGTGTTGAATCAGAAGTGTATCCGCATGATTAAGGCGGTAGTAGATGGCTCCAAGCCGGATATTAACGATATTAAGACCTACAATAATGGGGTAATTACGGTGCCAGCTTATTTATGTATTCCTAGAATTATCGACAAGGATAATCTGGCTCAGGTTAAATAAGCTTCGTGGGGTTATTCCTATTTTAAACTATTAAAAATTATCCTGCTGATTAGGGGACTTTGCTATGAAAGCTCTCTAATTAGCAGAATTTTTTATTTTATTCAAAAAAGAAAATTCATTTCATAGATAAAATATAATATTTAAAATAAAAGATATAGCATATATTGACAAAGAGAAGAATATCATTTACAATAAAACGCGTAAGAACAGAATGAAATATGTGCAACATTCTGTGCTGGATAATGAGAAAAGGGGTTTTACGAAATGAACAAGAAAAGATTTTTGTCCATGGCTGTGGCTTGTGCCCTTATGGCCTCCGCATCTGCCACTGTTTTTGCTAATCCATTGACAGATGCCGATGATCCTGCTTATGTGGAGCTGACTGCTGTGGCAGATAATGCCAAGGCTAAAGGGGAAGCATTGACTGCTCAGGAGCTGGAGAAGCTGGCACCAGCAGCTGCTGAGGTAAAACTGGTAGATGCCAAGGCAAATAGCCAATCTGTAGCGTTGTACAGATATCTTGCTGTCGTAACCAAGGCTGGCAAGGTTATCTATGGTCATGAAAACGATGCACACCACAAGATGTTTCGTCCAGAAAATGGTACTCAGTCCGATACCAAGGATATTACTGGTTCATACTCCGGTATTGTAGGTTTTGATGCTCTGTCCTTTGTAGGTGATGAGCAGCGCCTGGATGATTGTGAGTGGAACATGGGTAAGACCTATGTGGACAAGATGGTGGAACTGACTACTCCCGCTGTTAAGGAGGGAGCTATTATCTCTCTGTCCATGCATATGCCAAACTTTGATATGGTAGAGCGCCGGGCCAAGGTAACTGGATCTACCCCAGAGAATCGGGATCACTATATTAATTACACCACTCATATTTCTGATGGTAATGTGGTACATAGAATCCTGCCAGGGGGAGATTTGAACAACAGCTTTAATGGCTATCTGGACAGAGTAGCTGAATATGCTGAGAGAATGGAGAAGGAAGGAGCACCTATCCTGTTCCGTCCTCTGCATGAGCATAATGGTTATTGGTTCTGGTGGGGCAAGGATCATAGCAGTGCCAAAGATTTCCAAAAGCTGTGGGAATACACTGTAACCTATCTGAGAGATACCAAGGGAGTACATAATATGCTGTATGTATATTCTCCTAACGGTCATTTCAATAACACAGCTGAGTATCTGGACCGCTATCCTGGAGATAAGTGGGTAGATATTATGGGTGTGGATACCTATGATGATGATCAGACTGGTGAGTGGTACAAGCTGCTGGGAAATGATTTGGCTGTGATGAATCAGGTAGCTGAGAAGAATGGCAAGGTGATTACCATTAGCGAGGCTGGTGTACGCCGGGGCGGCAGCCTGTGCGTAACTGGCAATGTGGACAAAGATTGGTTCAGCAAGGTAGCAAATATTGCTGTAGCTAACAAAGCAGCATATTTTATGACCTGGTCCAACTTTGAAAAGCTGGAGCACAACTTCTTTGCTCCATATATGGTTAGCAAGACCAGAGGTCAGGAAATGATTAATAATTTTGTTGATTTCTACAATATGCCTGAAACTCTCTTTGCTGATGGTATAAGCTGGCAGAAGCTTGATAACAATAAGTAATATTGACATGAAAGCTGTGCTATATACATATGTATGTCGTGAATACAACAAAAAGGAAATTAACATATTATTTTTAGCAAAAAGATATAACTTTTTATTGACATAAGTGTATCTTTTGTGTATAATCATAATTGTCAAGGGGATATGGGCCAAAGGTGAAGGACTAAAGCATACTCCTGGGTGGTTGGCCCTGTTCCCAGAGAAGCAATAATTATTCAGGGGTTATATACGAAAGAGAGGATTTATCATGAACATTTATTTAGTATGTAATGCAGGTATGTCAACTTCCATCGTAGTTCGCAAGATGCAGGAAGCTGCTAAGAAGCAGGGATTGACTGACATCAATGTTGAGGCTTTCTCTGTTGAGATTCTGGATCAGAAGGCTGCTAGCGCAGATGTAGTTCTCCTTGGTCCACAGATTCGTCATATGCTGAGCGATGTGAAGAAGATTGTTGATGGCAAGTGTCCTGTGGATGTGGTAGACATGCGGGATTATGGTACTCTTCGCGGGGACAAGATTCTTGCCAAGGCTCTCCAGATGGCTGGAAAATAATATATATAATAGATAAAAATACAGCTAAATGTATTTTAGTACAGCTAATGTATTTAAGGGGTGGAAAAATTAATGGGTTCTTCTGTAATCGAAAAATTTGAGGCAGTTATGATGCCTATAGCAGGTAAAATTTCTAGCAACAAATATCTGCTGGCAATGAGAGATTCTTTCTCTATGCTGTTGCCATTTATCATCGTAGGTTCTTTCTTCGGTATCATGGAATGGGTTGTTTTGGATCCATGGGGCACTATCCTGGGTGAGAACGGTATGAATCTGGGCGCTGCTATTACCGGTTTGACTGGAGATGCCTACAAGGCTTCTGGATTTGTTGGGACATTGCAGATGCTGCAGGGCCTCTGCAACAATGTAGTAACCGTAGGTTTTGGTGTATTCTCCTTCCTGCTGGTTATGGCATTCTCCTATCGTCTCGGCGGTATCTGGGGCGGTGATAAATTCTCCACGGCTATTACTGCAGTAGGTGCTTTCATCATCATGACTCCGCAGCAGGTTGTCACCAAGGCTGGTGAGAAGCTGGGCGGCTTCGATATGAACTACTTCGGCAATAAGGGCGTTCTGACTGCCATTATTATTGCTACCTTGGCATCCTGGCTCTTCGTAAAGCTCTCTAATAATGAGAAGATGAAGATTAAGATGCCTGAGACTGTACCTCCAGCTGTAGCAAAATCCTTTGAGGTATTGATTCCAGTATTCTTTACTCTTGGTTTCTTCACAGTATTCTCTACCATTTTGGCTAACTGCCAGTTCATGGGTGTTGCTTGCTTGAACGATTTGATTTATAGCTTAATTCAGGCGCCACTGATGGGCTTCTCTCAGGGCTTGGGGTTCTCCATTCTCTACCAGGGTATTGTATGGTTCTTCTGGTGGTTTGGTATTCATGGTCACAATGTAACTGCTGCTATTCAGAATATGGTCTATATGCCTGCTCAGCTGGCTAATCAGGCTGGCGATGCTAGCTACATCTTCAGCAACGGCTTCTTCGAGGCTGGTCTGATGCATATCATGGGTTTGGTTATCGCCATTCTGCTCTTCTCCAAGAAGGATAGCTGGCGTTCCGTTGCCAAGTTGGGCGCTCCAGCAATGCTCTTTAACATTCAGGAGCCAATCGCTTTCGGCTTACCAATCGTACTGAATCCACTGCTGTTGATTCCTTATGTACTGGTTCCAATTGTAAACACTATTATCGGCTATGTCGCCATTGGCGTTTTGGGTATTGTACCTATTTTCAAGTATGTAGTTCCGTGGACCATGCCATTGTTCTTTGGCGGCACCATTGGTACAGGATCTATCATGGGTGGTTTGTTGCAGGTAGTATGGCTGGCTGTGGATGTAGTTATCTATGCTCCATTCGTTATCGTTGGCAACAAGATGAAGGATGAAAACGACGAGGAAGAGGAGGCTTCTGCTTAATGGACGAAAAGGTAGTAGAGCAGTCTATGGAGATTATTACTTATTCTGGCAACGGCCGTGCACAGGTTATTAATGCCATGCGCCAGTTGTTTAAGGATGGTGATATTGCTAAGGCTCGCGAGGAAATCGCAGCTGGTGGCAAGGAAATAGGCGAGGCACATCAGATGCAGACTGATTTGATCTCCGCCGAGTGTGATGGTAAGGAGGTAGAGAAGTCTGTACTGCTGATTCATGCTCAGGATCATTTCATGACGGCTTTGGCCATTCGGGATATCGCCAATTTGATGGTAGATATGTACGAGTCATTAAAGAAGTAATTTTCAAGTGAATATCGGCAATTAATATATAAGCTCTTGTTTGTTTTGGATATAGCTTTATTCATTACAGGCAGGAGCTTATATAAAAAGTAAAGAGAATAGAAAAAAGTCTGATTAGCAGAATAATGCCAGATGGTTGACAAAAATAACTGCTAATTAGGTGTAGTATATAGTAAAACGAGGTGTGATTATGAAATACGATTTCCCAAAAAACTTCTGGTGGGGAGCAGCTACCTCTGGTCCTCAGAGTGAGGGCAGATTTAACAAGGCTCATCAGAATATATTTGATTATTGGTATGACAAAGATCCATCGGCTTTTTTTGATGGTGTAGGTCCTAATGTGACTTCCAATTTCTACAACAGTCATGCTGAGGATATTGACCTGATGAAGCAGGTGGGTTTGAATTCTGTACGTACCTCTATTCAGTGGAGTCGTTTGATTAAGGATTTTGCAACCGGTGAGGTAGATGAGGATGCGGTTCGCTTCTACAACCAGGTTATTGATGAGTTTTTGGCTGCTGGCATTCGGCCAGTAATGAATCTGGTACATTTTGATATTCCTGTAGAGCTGGTGCATGAATATGGTGGTTGGGAATCCCGCAAGGTAGTGGAGTTGTATGTAGTATTTGCCAAGAAATGCTTTGAGTTATTTGGACACAAGGTAAAGGACTGGATGACCTTTAATGAGCCTATGGTTATTCCAGAGGGGGGCTATCTCTACAAGTTCCATTATCCACTGAAGGTTGATGGTAAGGCTGCTATACAGATTGTGTACAATCTGAATTTGGCTTCAGCCAAGGCTATTAAGGCATATCATGAGTATTGCCAGGCTGAGGGCATTGAGGATGGCCGTATTGGTATAGTTATTAACCTGACGCCTGCTTATCCTCGTTCTGACAGTCCAGAGGACAAGGCTGCGGCTAGATTTGCGGAGCTGTTCAAGAATAATGCTTTCCTTGATCCAGCTGTTAAGGGGTATTTTCCACAGGAGCTGGTAGATACTCTGACTGAGGATGGGGTTATTTGGCAGACGGAGCCAGGCGATGCGGAGATTATCAAGGAAAACACCGTTGATTACCTAGGGGTTAATTATTATCATCCATTTAGAGCTAAGGCTAGAGAGACAGCTTTTGACGACAGTCAGGGCTGGCTGCCAGAGAAGCATTTTGAGGAATATGAGTGGCCAGAGGCTAGAATCAATGTGCATAGAGGCTGGGAGATTTATCCAAAGGCAATCTATGATATTGCGATTAATGTACGGGACAACTACGGTAATATTCCTTGGTTCATTTCTGAGAATGGCATGGGTGTAGAAGGTGAGGGTAAATTCCGCAATGAGGAGGGCTTCATTGAGGATGATTACCGTATAGAATTTATTCAGGAGCATCTTCAGTGGCTGCACAAGGCTATACAAGAGAATAGCAACTGCTTTGGCTATCACCTGTGGACTCCTATTGACTGCTGGTCCTGGATGAATGCCTACAAGAATCGTTATGGCTTGATTGCTGTTGATGATTTGGCTACTCAGAAAAAAACAATCAAGAAATCTGGTTATTGGTTTAAATCACTAAGCCAAAACAATGGGTTTTCACCTGCTGAGTAAATCTTAACTACAACTTCATTTGCACCTGTTTGTAAAGGATATATTATTGGTAACAATAATATATCCTTTTTGATAAAAGATAAAACAAATCTCTTGAAAAAAACATGCATATGTTATACTATATAAACTTAGAGGTGGGGTACATGGTTCACCTCATTATATGATAAAGCTAACAGCTAATATGCTATATGAATAGGGTAAAGGAGAAAATATGAATAAATATGAAGAAATTGCTAGAGATATTTATAATGATATAGCTAGTGGCAAATATGAGCCAGGCAGTCAGCTGGCTTTGGAAAAGGAAATGTGTGTTCAATACGGTGTTAGCAGAATTACCGTTAAAAGAGCTGTGGATGAGCTGGTTAAGCAGGGCTTGGTAGTAAAGCGTCGTGGCTCCGGCACCTTTGTGAAGGGCGTGCAGGAAGAGGATGTGGAAAATGTAGGCATGTGTGGCCAGTTTCAGGGCTTCTCTAAAAATAATGAAGGCCATGATATTCGTACTGAGGTGAAGCGGTTTGAAATTGTTCATCCTACGGAGGAAATTGCGGAAAAGCTGAAAATCAGTGTAGAGGATTTTGTCTATGATATTATCCGGGTGCGTTTTTTGGATGGCAAGCCTAGTAATGTGGAATATACCCAGATGCCTATTGAAGTAATTCCAGGGGTTAAGATGGACGTGCTGGAGAACTCCATTTATAATCATATTGAGAATGTACTTAAGCTGCAGATTCAGTCTGCCCATCGTACTGTCAGCGCGGATATGCCTACGGAGGAAGAGAAGCAGTGGCTGCAAATTGAAGGTGTAATGCCAGTGCTGCAGGTGGCCCAGGTGGCTTTTCTCAGTGATGGTAGGCCCTTTGAATACTCTAAATCCAGACACCGGGCTGATACCAATGTGTTCCGGGCAGTAAGTATCCATTAAGTATACATGCAAAAATATCACAAATGGCTTGTTAAATATACTTTTTTGCTATACAATACATAAGTCAGTTATTATATGCAAGAAAGTAGGGATTTTTTTATGGCGGAAACTGTTTGGTCAGTATTGCCTCCGGTTATTACCATTGTTTTGGCCTTGGCAACCAAAGAGGTGTACATGTCATTGCTTATCGGTATTTTTTCCGGAGCCTTGCTGTACACAGATTTCAATGTGCTGAATGCAATTATGACCTTGTTTGAGGTTATGGCAGACAAGGTAGGGGGAAATATCAATATTTTAATTTTCTTGGTTATTTTGGGTATTCTGGTGGCGGCTATTACCCGCTCCGGTGCAACCAGAGCCTATGGTGAATGGGCAGCCCGTAATATTAGCGGACGCCGCAGTTCCATGCTGTTGACTGCTTTGCTGGGTGTGGTTATTTTTATTGATGACTATTTCAATTGTCTTACAGTTGGTACTGTTATGCGCCCTATTACAGATAGGTTCAAGATTTCCAGAGCCAAGCTGGCCTATATCATTGATGCTACAGCAGCTCCTGTATGTATTTTGGCGCCAGTGTCCAGCTGGGCAGCGGCTGTAGGCTCTTCTTTGCCAGAGGGCAGCGAGCTGGATGGCTTTAGCCTGTTTTTGCAGACTATACCATTTAATCTCTATGCCTGGATGACTATTTTGTTTATGCTGTTCATCATTTGGTCCCAGCGTGATGTATTTGCTATGGCTAAATACGTGAAGAGAAATCAGGAACATTTTATTGTACCTGAGGAGTATAGGGATAGTGAGGAAGCCCATGTAGAGGGTAATGGCAAGATTGTTGATTTGGTACTGCCTTTGTTAGTGCTGATAGGCGCCTGTGTCTATGGTATGCTGTACACTGGCGGTATTAATGAGGGAGCTTCTATTCAGCAGGCCTTTGCAGATTGTGATTCCAGCAAGTCTCTGGTATTCGGTTCCTTTATTGCCTTTGTTTTTACAGCTCTGCTGTATCTGCCTCGCCGGGTTATTACCTTCAGCTCCTTCTGTGAGACCTTCGCTCAGGGCTTCAAGGCTATGACTCCTGCCAACCTGATTCTCTGCTTTGCTTGGACTTTGTCCGGCATCTGCAGCGACAAGTATTTGAATCTGGGTGGCTATGTAGGCAATCTGGTTAGCGCCAATGTGGATGTACTGGTATTCCTGCCAGCTATTTTCTTCCTGGTGGCTATTGTACTGGCTTTTGCTACTGGTACTTCCTGGGGTACCTTTGGTATTTTGATTCCTATTGCTATTGCCGTTATTGGCAACGGTGATCCAAGTCTGCTGGTATTGACTGTAGCAGCAGTTCTCTCTGGTGCAGTAGGCGGTGACCATGCTTCGCCAATTTCTGATACCACTATTTTGGCTTCTGCTGGTGCACAGTGTAGTCATATTGACCATGTTAATACTCAGATTCCATATGTGGCTATGGTTTCTGCCGCCAGCTTTGTGGGCTATCTGGTAGATGGCTTCACCAAGAATGGCTGGCTGGGGTTGGCTACTGCTTTGGCCATTATGGCAGTCATTATGCTGGTTATTTATTTCAAGGTAAAGCCTGTAGATGTAGCACATTAATTTTTATATGATTCTGCAACGCCGTAGATTTGATAAGAGTCTACGGCGCTTTTGTATATTAAAGGATGGCTTTTTTACCATTTATCTAGGGTTAGGGGGATTAATTTCGGGTAATTCTTGACTTTTTGCCATAATAGATTTATAGTGTAAAGGTTATTGAAGATATGTAATTTTTGAATAGAAGGAGGCTGGAATATGGTTACGACAGCAATCCACAAGGTTAATTTTTATGATACAGATGCTATGGCTGTAGTGCATCATGCCAACTATATCCGCTGGTTTGAAATCGGCAGAGTAGAATTTCTCCGGGCAGCAGGTATTACTCTTACAGAAATGATGGATGATGGCTATGTGTTTCCTATTACAGAGGTCAGCGCCAAATATATGAATTCTGCTCGTTTTGATGATGAGCTGTTGATAGAAACTACCCCGGAGGCTTTGACCAAGGCTAAGATGGCCTTTACCTATCGGGTGTTGCGGAAATCTGATAATCTGCTGCTGGTAACAGGGCGTACTCAGAATGTATTTACCAGCATGGAAACTGGACATATTACCAGATTGCCAGCTAAATATTATGAAAGATTACAAAAGGCATTGGAATAAAATATGCTGTGTTTTATTAATTTGTATTTATAGATTCATGGGAGGAAATTTTTATGTGTACATTTACTTTGGGAAGTTGTCTGCTGTGGCTGGCTGTCATAGTAGTTGTTTTGTGTCTGCTGGTAAAGCTGTATCTCTGCCATGCTGGTACGGAGATTATTGTACCATTGGTAGATAGCCGTACTGCCTTTAAGGCCGAAGATGTTACTGATAACAGCATGGTGCTGACCACTGATATCGGCTTTGAGAATCAGGGCAAGCAGTGTGCTACCATTATGGATGCCTTTGTCCGGCCTCAGCTGCCTTATGAGCAGTATGATGGTCTGGAAACCAAGGGCCATGCTGAGCTGGTAGGTGTACCTCGTGAGGATGATTATTTCGAGGCTTATATCATTCAGGCCAAGGGATATAAGGACGGCTTGGATAAGGCTGCCATTCGTGCTCAGGTTCGTCTTACAGCTAGAAAGGGCATGACCTTGAAAGAGGCTGTGGCTCATATGCCAGATTTCAACTTCCAGTTGATTTGGCTGGAGACTGGCCGTATGCCATGCCACTATCGTCAGGTTCGTATTGAAGTGCCTGCTGCCGAAGTAGCTAATCTGCTTGGCGTAGAGCTGGTAAAGGATTAATGGGAGGTTGCAGCAATGAGTGAGATAAAGATAGATTTGATTCCAGTTCCAACCCGTATCCTGACTGATAAGGATGATATTATTGACGAGGTTGAGCGTTATACCAAGGGTAAGATTGGCCCAGATGATGTTATTTCTGTAGCAGAAAGCGTTGTAGCCATTACTCAGGGGAGAGCTGTTCGTCCAGAGGATTTGAAGATTACCCGTGTAGCTAGACTGTGCTGTCGTTTTATTCCTGATTATGGTTCCTTGGCCAGCCCTCATGGTATGCAGTCCCTGATGGATGTCGAGGGTAAATGGCGGGTAGCTGGTGCCTTGGTGCTGGGCTTCCTAGGCAAGCTGGTTGGCATGAATGGCCTTTTCTACAAATGGGGCGGTGAGCAGACTGCTCTGATTGATGATGTTACTGGTACTATGCCTCCATTTGACAAGCATATTGTTTATGGTCCAAAGAATCCTAATGAGGTAGTGGAGAAGTTGAAGAAGCGCCTGGGCTGTTTTGGCGGTTTGATTGCCGATGTAAACGATCTGAAGCGTTCCCGCGTGGTAGGCGCTACTGAGGGCTTGGATGGGGAAAGAGCTGCCAGATTGCTGATTGACAATCCATTTGGTAATGCTTCTCAGAAAACTCCTATTGTTATTATCAAAAACTTCCGTAAGCTGCAGGAGCAGGGCTAATGTCTGAAATACTGTGGAATCCTTTGTTGGTTTTTCTGGGCGGTGGCTTAGGGGCTGTCAGCCGTTATCTGGTAACCACGTTTATTGGCCATCAGGTGGGAGGAAATTTTCCTTTTGGCACCTTTACCGCTAATATTATTGGCAGCTTTCTTATGGGCTTTGCTATGTTCTGCTTTCTCAATAGGGGGATGGCAGTGCCAGAGCATATACGGCTTTTGCTGTTAGTAGGCTTTCTAGGGGGCTTTACCACCTTTTCCTCCTTTAGCATGGAAACGGTTAGCCTGATTCAGAATCAGCATATTTTATCCTCCATTATGAATGTGGCTGGTAATGTATGCCTGGGGATCGGAGCTGTGCTGGCAGGTATGTTAGCAGCAAATACTTTGAGTTAAATAAAATTTTCATTTTACATTATTTTCGCAATGTAGGTGTTATAATGGACAAGGCCATATTTCTTTGATAAAATATCATTAAAAGGTAATTTGCCTTGACTAGAATGATTAGAAAAGGAAGTTGATTATGAACACAGACAGATATACCAGTCCTTTATCAGAGCGTTATGCCAGCAAGGAAATGCAGTATATTTTCTCTCAGGATAAGAAATTTACTACCTGGAGAAAATTGTGGATTGCTTTGGCTGAGACAGAAATGGAATTAGGTCTTTCTGAGAATGGCAAGCCTGTTATTTCTCAGGAGCAGATTGATGAGATGAAGGCTCATGTTGATGAAATCAATTACGATGTGGCAAAGGCTAGAGAAAAGCTGGTTCGTCATGATGTTATGAGCCATGTTTACGCTTATGGCCAGCTCTGCCCAAAAGCAGCCGGCATTATTCATCTTGGTGCTACTTCCTGCTATGTTGGTGATAATACTGATATTATCATTATGCGTGAGGCATTGGAGCTGGTTCAGAAGAAATTGGTTAATGTAATTGCTGAACTGGCTAAGTTTGCAGATAAATACAAGGATCTGCCTACCTTGGCCTTTACTCATTTCCAGCCAGCCCAGCCTACTACTGTAGGTAAGCGTGCTACCTTGTGGGCTCAGGAGTTTATCATGGATCTGGAGGATTTGGAGTATGTTAAGGACAGCTTGAAGCTGTTAGGCTCCAAGGGTACTACCGGTACTCAGGCCAGCTTCCTGGAGCTTTTTGATGGTGATCAGGAAACCATTGATAAGATTGATCCATCTATTGCTGCGAAAATGGGCTTCAAGGAGTGCTATGCTGTTTCCGGTCAGACCTATTCCAGAAAGGTAGACACCAGAGTTGCTAATATTCTGGCAGGTATTGCCGCCAGCGCTCACAAATTGTCCAACGATATTCGCCTCCTGCAGCATTTGAAAGAGGTAGAGGAGCCATTTGAGAAGAATCAGATTGGTTCTTCTGCTATGGCATACAAGAGAAATCCAATGCGCAGTGAGCGTATTGCTTCCCTGTCCAGATATGTGATGATTGATGCTTTGAATCCTGCCATTACCTCTGCTACTCAGTGGTTTGAGAGAACACTGGATGATTCTGCTAACAAGCGTCTGTCCATTCCAGAGGGCTTCCTGGCTATTGATGGTATTTTGGATTTGTGCCTGAACGTTGTAGACGGCTTGGTGGTTTATGACAAGGTTATTACCAAGCATCTGATGGCAGAGCTTCCTTTCATGGCTACTGAGAATATTATGATGGATGCTGTTAAGAACGGTGGCAACCGTCAGGAGCTTCATGAGAAGATTCGTACCCTTTCCATGGAAGCAGGCAAGAATGTTAAGCAGCAGGGCAAGGACAACAACTTGTTAGAGCTTATTGCTGCTGATCCAGAGTTTAATCTTACCTTGGAGGAGCTGCAGAAAACAATGGAGCCTTCCAGATATGTGGGACGTTCTCCTATTCAGGTAGAAAAGTTCATCAAGAACGTGGTTCAGCCTGTTCTTGATGCCCATAAGGAAGAGCTGGGCATGACTGCTGAAATTAATGTATAAGCAGGTTGAAGGCTGTAAAATAAAATAATACCGCTATGCGGAATGAGAGTCCCCATAAGTTAGTCAATCTAGCTTATGGGGATTTTTAATATATATGTATATTGATATTAAAATAATAAATATATACCGGAATATAACTTTTTAAATTTCTTTACAATCCCAGATAAAAGCAATATAATTTTGAATAACAAGAATATTGCTAAGGGGTGATAATATGTACGCAAGGACATATGGTGCAGCTACTATGGGGGTAGATGGGCTGTTGATTGATGTGGAAGTGGATGCGGCTAATGGTCTGCCGGGGTTTGAAATGGTTGGGATGCCGGATACCCTGGTGCGGGAGGCCAAGGAAAGGGTTAGGACTGCTATTCGCAATAGCGGTATTATGATGCATCAGGAAAGGGTTACTGTAAATCTGGCTCCAGCGGCTATTCGCAAGGAAAGTGCTGGTTTGGATTTGCCTATTGCTATTGCTCTGCTAGCTGCAGATGGCATAATTGGCAATGAAAGCATTGGTAATTATGCTTTTATTGGGGAGTTGTCCCTAGAGGGGCGGTGTCGTCCAGTGCGGGGCGTTCTGCCTATGGCTATCAAGGCTTTGGATATGGGGCTTAAGGGAGTTTTTATTTCCAGGGAGAATGTACAGGAGGCCTTGCTGGTTAAGGGGCTTACTGTTTATGGGGTAGAAAATCTACGGCAGGTGGTGGCGCATTTGCAAAACCATCAGGTATTGTCGCCTGCCTGCAAGCTACAGCAGACAGACTGCTCTAGGTTGGAAGCAGATTTTGGGGAGGTGCAGGGGCAGTTTCTGGCCAAACGAGCCTTCGAGGTGGCAGCGGCAGGAGGACATAATATCCTTTTGTCTGGCGCTCCAGGTTCAGGAAAAACCATGCTGGCAAGGCGCATGGGCAGCATTTTGCCAGAAATGACAGATAGGGAAGCTCTGGAGGTAACCAGAATATATAGCATTGCGGGGATGCTAAAGGAGGGGGAGGGATTGATTCGTCAGAGGCCTTTCCGCAGTCCCCATCATACGGTATCGGCAGCAGCTATGATTGGCGGAGGCACAATTCCCCGTCCGGGAGAGGTGACTCTAAGCCATAATGGAGTGCTGTTTCTGGATGAATTGCCGGAATTTGGTCAGCGGGTGCTGGAGTGTCTCCGTCAGCCATTGGAGGATGGCACAGTTACAGTTTCTAGAGCTAATGCCAGCTATCGTTTCCCATCCCGCATTATTCTTATAGGGGCCATGAATCCATGTCCTTGCGGCTATTACGGAGATAAAGAGCATATTTGTGAATGTACACCATCCCAGATTCGCCATTATACCCAAAAGCTATCTGGCCCTTTGCTGGACAGGTTTGATATTCAGATACAGGTGCCTCGAGTTTCCTATCAGGAATTAACGGCTGTGAAAAAGGCAGAAACTTCGGCTCAAATCCGCCAAAGAGTCATGGCAGCTAGGGAAAGACAGCTATACCGCTTCCAGAAGATGGATATTGTTTCTAATGGCCAGCTTACTCATAGTATGCTGGGCCAATATTGTCCTATGACAGCAGAGGCGGAGCAGCTGCTGGAGGCAGCCTTTCATCAACGGCAGATGTCGGCTCGTTCCTATGATAGATTGGTAAAGGTGGCTAGGACTATTGGGGATTTGGCAGGAAAAGATACCATAACAGCAGAATACATAGGAGAAGCTTTGCTGATGCGAAATGATAATATTGCCAAGGCCTTGTAGGCAAGAGTCTCACAATGAACATCTTGCCAAGCCATTGGATAAGGATTTGTTGTTAAAAACCTTGTATAGTTTTAGCAAGGGTAAAGCATAGCTGTCAGGCACAGAGATAAATGCAATAAAATTTTGAAATAAATTTTGAAAAATATTTGACAAAGGTGTTGCATGCTGATATAATATCAAATTGTTCGGTGCTTGTTTAAGCACTGACCTACATCGCGGGATGGAGCAGTAGGTAGCTCGTCGGGCTCATAACCCGAAGGTCAGAG
>ERZ506022.79-NODE-79-length-22930-cov-13.5799_pt1 | contig 22930 bp, 21 predicted proteins | sample MGYA00512184_ERZ506022 | MGnify/ENA metagenome assembly ERZ506022
GTGTTCGCTCTGTGGGCATAATCCCACAATATATACAAATTATAACAAATGTTTTTCTTATAGTCAAAACTATATTTTATAAAAATTACTTAACCCTACAAATCAGAATTTTACCCATTATGCAAAAAGCCTTAGAAACTGCTTTCAGTTTCTAAGGCTTTTATATTCTCCGGCTTACTCTACAATCTGAATCTCACCAGTAATAGAGAACTTAACCCAGCTGGCAATATTCACGGCATGGTCACCAATACGCTCAAAATACTTATCAATCATCAGCATATCAATAAAACACTCTGCATCATTGGTATCATCCTTCAGCTGCTTAATCAAATCTCCCCGAATATCACAGAAAAGCTTATCCACCACATCATCGTATTTGATAACCTCATCTGCCAAATCCAGATTCTTTTTATCATAAGCCATCATCGCCATCTGCACCATATGGCTAACCTCATCAGACAGCTCCTGGAAATCCACCTTATCAGTAGCTCTTATCACATTGCCCGCCGCAATAATCTCCGCAATCTCACAGGCCTGAATACCAATACGCTCCATATCTGTTACCATCTTCAAGGAAGAAGATATGGTTCGCAAATCTCTAGCCACCGGCTGCTGCTGCATCAAAAGCTTGAGACAGATATTTTCAATACTACGCTCCTGCTGGGTAAGCTGGCTCATCATATTATTCAAAGCATGAGCTTTTTTCACATCCCCAGACATAAGAGCCTCAATGGTCTGCTGAATAGTATCCTCACAAAGACCGCCCATATAGAGCATTTCCTCGTTCAGAGTTTTCAGCTGCTGATCAAACATAGATCTCATCAGCCAAACCTCCCTGTGATATAATCCTCTGTTCTTCTATCCTTTGGCATAGAGAACATTTCCTCTGTCTTGCTGAACTCCACCAAATCTCCCAACAGGAAGAAGGCACAGTAATCAGAAATACGTACCGCCTGCTGCATATTATGAGTAACCATAACCACAGTGTATTTTTTCTTTAGCTCCACAGCCAACTCCTCGATTTTGCCAGTGGAAATAGGATCCAGCGCAGAGGTAGACTCATCCATAAGAAGAATATCAGGCTCCACAGCCAAAGCTCTAGCAATACACAGACGCTGCTGCTGACCGCCAGACATACCCAGGGCAGAGGTATTCAATCTATCCTTTACCTCATCCCAGATAGCTGCATCCTTTAGGGATTTCTCCACAATATTGTCCAGCTTTACCTTGGAGGTAATACCATGAGTACGTGGGCCATAGGCAATATTATCATAGATGCTCATAGGGAAAGGATTTGGCTTCTGGAACACCATGCCTATTCTCTTTCTCAGCCAGGTTACATCAACCTTTGGTGCATAAATATTCTCGTTATTGTAAATAATATTACCTGTAATCTTTACATTTTCAACCAGGTCATTCATACGGTTCAAAGTCTTTAAAAAGGTAGACTTGCCGCAGCCAGAAGGACCTATCAGGGCTGTAATCTGATTTTTAGGTATATCCACGTTAATATCGTGGAGGGCATGATGATCCCCATACCACAGATTCAAGTCCTTTACTTCCATTATTGTATCCATAACAATCTCCCATCAAATTTAGTTCTTCAACTTCTTGGCTGCATAATTAGCAGAGAAGTTCAGAATCAAGGTAAGAGTCATCAAAATAACCGCAATAGCAAAAGCTACGTTGGTTTCACCACGCTCGCTGGCATATACATACAAGGCCACTGTCAAAGTAGCAGATGAGGATTCCAGCGCCGTGAAGAAATCATTCAGTACCAAGCCAAAACCCGCCGTAAACAACAGAGCAGCAGACTCGCCTACAATACGTCCAATGGACAAAATACAACCGGTAACAATACCATCAACAGCGTTAGGCAGTACCACAGTACGTACCATATGCCATTTGCTGGCCCCCATAGCCAGAGAACCTTCACGATAAGCATTAGGCACTGTTTTCAGGCTTTCCTGGGTAGTACGAATAATAACCGGCAGTACCATCATTACCAAAGTAAGACCACCAGCTAAAATACCTTGCTTCAAACCAAACATTTCAGAAAACAGAACCAAGCCTGCCAAACCAAAGATAATGGAAGGAATACCAGTAAGAGCCTCAGAAGCAAATTCAATCAACTTAACCAGCTTTTTGTTAGTAGCGTACTCCGTCAGATAGATAGCAGCCCCTGTGCCCAGTGGCAAAACAATAACCATAGCCACTAGGATAATATACAGGGTATTCATCAGGTTAGGAAGAATGCCGATAGTTTTCTTCACATAACTGGACTGGGAGGTCAAAAGCTCCCAGGAAAGATAGGGTACACCTCTATAAAAGATGTAGCCTATAAGAAAGGCCAGCAACACACAGGTCAAAATGGCACTGCCCCAAATCAGGACCTTGGCACCTTGATTCCACAGCTTACGCTTGGAAAAGCCAGTAGGCTGGGCTACAGGCTGGCTTACAGCAACATTCTCAACCATCAGGCTGTCCTCCTTCCCTTGACAAATACATTCAGGAATACGTTAATCATCATAATAAACAGGAACAGTACCAGGCCGATGGAGAACAATGCCTGCTGCTGCAGAGAACCTGCGGCGGCATAAGCCATCTCCGAGGCAATGGCTGTGGTCATGAACCTTACAGAGGTAAGCAACCCCGGCAGATTAGCCACATTGCCTGATACCATGATAATGGCCATAGCCTCGCCAATAGCACGACCTACACCCAATACCACAGCTGCGGCAATACCGCTTTTGGCAGCTGGAAGGCTTACCCGGAAAAATGTCTCCATCTCAGTAGCTCCCAATGCCATAGAAGCTTCTTCGTATTCTCTAGGTACTGCCCGTAGTGCAGTCTCAGATACGTTGATGATGGATGGTAAAATCATAATAGTCAGCACGATAATGGCTGCCAATAAGGTGGCACCAGAGGGCAAATCAAAGGCCCTCTGAATACCTGGAACAAGTATAATCATGCCTACAAGGCCATATACTACAGATGGGATACCTGCCAAAAGCTCAACCGCAGTATGAATTACCTTGGCAAATTTTGGCGGAGCGGCTTTGGCCAAAAAGATAGCGGTCAAAAGGCCAATGGGGACACCTATCAGCACTGCCCCAGCAGTACCATAGATGCTGGTTAGGATGAATGGCAGAATACCAAATGACGGCTCTGTTGTGGTAGCAGTTGGCTGCCAGGTAGTGCCAAAGAGAAAGGTTGGCAAGCCTATTTTCATAATAGCTGGCAGGCCGGCAATAACCAGATGTACTGTGATACAAAGGACGAAACCTACTGCCACAATACCGCAAAGCATGAACACAGCATTGATACCTTTTTCGGTGAGCTCCTGCCATTTAGTTTTGTTTTTCATATCGCGTTAGACCTCTTTTATTTCGCAGTAGGTACTGCACCGGCCTGGGAAATCAGCTCAGCAGCAGCCTTGGAGGTCATGAAGTCGAAGAATGCCTGAGCAGCCTCGCTCAACTTGGTGCCTTCCTTGGTAATCAGGTTAAATGGACGCTGGATTACATAGCTGCCGTTAGCAATATTATCCTCGGTGCACTCTACACCATTAATCTTCAAAACCTTGATACCCTTCTGATTCTCAACGGAAGCAAAGGAAGCATAACCGATAGCCCCCTCGCTGTTCTTTACAGCCTCAATAACAGCACCTGTGGAAGTCAGCTCCTGAGTCAGCTTGCACTTATCCTTGGTCTTGGTAATGGACTCAAAACCATCACGAGTACCGGAACCAGCCTCACGGCCAATGGCAGCTACCTGGCCAGCCTTGCCGCCCAGCTTGCTCCAGTCAGTAACCTGACCATTGAACAAGACAGCTACATCCTCAGTTTTCAAATCGTTAATAGGGCTATTCTCATTGACGATAATGGCAATACCATCCAGAGCTACGGTAGTCTCCTTTAGGCCCTTTGCCTTCTCGCTTTCCTTCAACGCACGGGAGGAAAGACCAATATCAGTTGAACCCTTGCTTACAGCCTCAATACCAGTACCAGAACCAGTAGCATCATAGGTAATGGTAACACCCTTGTTATCACCCATAAACTTCTCAGACAAAATACCAATAACCTTCTCCATGGAAGTGGAGCCGTTGGTGGAAACCGCACCGCTAAGACCGGCACCCTTCTCAGCAGTATCACTGCCACAACCCACCAATGTCAGGCCCATCATCATAATGGACATTACAACCAGTAAAAACTTCTTCATCTTGTTTACACTCTCCTTGATAAAATTATTCCTAATAACTAATCTCCTTGGAAATCTAGGAATATATTAACCCCTGAATGTAAAATCCATTAGAAGGTTTTTGTAAAATAAATGTAAAAAAACAGGCCTGAACCATTCAGACCTGTTTTCGTTTACTCAGAAATTACGCACAAAATCCACGATTTTCTCAAACTGCTCTCTAGGCATCAGGTTAGGAAAATCCCTATAAATCTCATACAACAAGCGGACAAAATATCTTTTGATATGCTTATCTGCCAGACTATCAATATAGCAATCAATTGGTACAATAATATGACTGCCAATATTATCCACCACTCGAATTTGATTCAAATGAGGCGTTACTCTCTGCACCAAAAAATTACAATACTCCGCATTGGTTACAATAATTTTCTCCGCCAGCATCCCATAGAAAAACCGCTTAACCAAATACTCTATTTCCAAAGGACTGGGCACTTCTTTAGCAGTACGCAAAAATTCCCCAATGTCCTTGCTATTTTCTCCATTAAAATCCACAATCCGCTCAAATACATACCCTGTCCCTAGATTAGTGGCAATTTCCCCATAATACTCCGGCAGCATCATCCCATGTTGGCCTCTAGCCTTCCGTATCTCCCGATACTTTTTCTCCCGCTCCCAATCCTCGCATTTTTCCTCTAGGAGAATTTTAATACAACGCTTGTTATCACGGGGATCAATATATACTTTTTTGTGACCGCCAGCCCCAATCACCAAATCCTCATTCAGCTCTAAAATTTCCATATTTTCCACCTAAAAACCAAGTATTCTCTTGTCCCATCAAAAAATGACACCAACAACCATTATTTATTATTTTAACACCTTTCACAAGCAAATTCAAAATTTTGCCACAAAAATACTGCCTCCCAAGATTGAAAGGCAGTACCCATATCTAATTTTATTTTCCCAAATTCTCTGGCCCAAAGCTTTCTGGCAAAAGCTGCTCCAATGTATAAACCAGCTCTCCACCCTTGCCATCGTCCAGAACAATCTCAAAACTATCTGGAGTGCAGAATTCCCGCATTACCTGACGGCATACACCACAAGGAGCACAGGTAGCATTGGCTTCCTGTCCCTCTGTCCCGCCTACAATGGCGATTCGGGTAAATTCTCTTTCCCCTTCATAAACAGCCTTGAAGAATGCTGTTCTCTCAGCACAGTTAGTAGGGCCATAAGCAGCATTTTCAATATTACACCCATGATAGATTTTGCCAGCCTTGGTTTCCAAAGCCGCCCCTACCTGAAAATGAGAATAAGGAGTATAAGCATGAAGTCTTGCCTTTTTTGCTTCTGCAATCAGCTCTGCATTAGTCATAATCAGCCCTCGCTTTTCATAATCTTTACCAGACGGCTGGTTCCCAGACGGTCAGCTCCCAGCTCAATAAACTTCTCCGCGTCTGCAAAGGAGGAAATACCACCAGCAGCCTTTACCTTCACATCCTTACCTACATGCTCCCGCATCAGCTTTACATCCTCAAAGGTAGCACCAGCAGTAGAGAAGCCAGTAGAGGTTTTGATATACTCCGCCCCAGCCTTGGTTACCAGCTCACAGGCCTTGATTTTTTCTTCCTCAGTCAAAAGGCAGGTTTCAATAATAACCTTCAACAGCTTGCCCTTGCAGGCCTGATGAATCTGGCGGATTTCCTCCTCCACCTCATCATAGCGTCCATCCTTCAGGAAGCCAATATTGATAACCATATCAACCTCATCGGCCCCATTGTCCACAGCATTCCCAGCCTCAAAAACCTTGGTTGCCATAGTGCTATAACCATTAGGGAAACCAATAACGGTGCAGATAGCCAACTTGCCATGAACATATTCTGCCGCCTGCTTTACATAAGCAGCAGGTATACAGGCAGAGGCAACCTCATATTTCATTGCATCATCCAAAATCTGCTTAATATCTCCCCAGGTAGCCACTTGAGCCAGCAGTGTATGATCTACCTTGCTTAAAACTTCCTTTTTATCCATAAACCCTTCTCCTTAAATCAATTTATTTAAAACAGAATAACCTATCGTACCTTCTGGCATATCCACGCCAAAATTATCTGCAATGGTTGCACCAATAATCGCAAAGGTATCGCTTTCTGGCAGCTGGCCATTTTCTTTCATAGATGGAGAATAGGCAATAAAGGGCACCTTTTCTCTGGTATGGTCGGTGCCGGTGTGGGTTGGATCATTGCCGTGATCTGCCGTAATAATCAGCAAATCATCCTCTCGTAATAATGGCAGTAATTCTCCTAGCTTTGCATCGAATTTTTCCAACTCCTGAGCATAGCCCTCTGGATTTCTCCGATGTCCCCACAGTGCATCAAAATCCACCAGATTTACAAAGCACAAGCCTGTAAAATCCTTCTGGGCTATTTCAATGGTCTGCTCCATGCCGTGGACAGAGCTTTTAGACTTGTTAGACTCAGTAATGCCCTCACCATCAAAAATATCCGCAATCTTGCCTACAGAAATCACATCATAGCCCTTGTCCTTCAAGGCATTCAGGGCTGTTCTGCCATAAGGCTTCAAGGCATAGTCATGACGGTTGCTGGTACGTTTAAACTCGCCCTTTTTCTTGCCTACATAAGGACGGGCAATAATACGGCCTACCTTCCACTCATCCTTCATGGTAATTTCTCTGGCAATTTCACAGCAACGATAAAGCTCCTCCAAGCCAAAGGTTTCCTCATTACCACAAATCTGCAGCACAGAGTCTGCTGAGGTATATACAATCATATGACCTGTAGCAATTTCTTCCTCTGCCAGCTCATCCAAAATAGCCGTACCACTGGCCGCCTTGTTGCCGATAACCTTGTGACCAGTACGCTTTTCCAGCTCTGCAATCAGCTCTGGTGGAAAACCGGTATCGGTAAAGGTCTTGAAAGGCTTGGTGATATGCAAACCCATCATTTCCCAATGACCTGTCATAGTATCCTTGCCTGTGCTGGCCTCCCGCAATTTACCATAATGAGCCAAAGGCTTTGCCACTGCCTCCACCTGCTTCAGGGGATGGAGATTGGCCATGCCCAGCTTCTGCAAATTTGGAATGACCAAGCTATCCACACTTTCGGAAATATGGCCCAGGGTATCAGTTCCTGCATCACCATATTCAGCGGCATCCGGCATGGCGCCAGCCCCCAGTGAATCAATTACAATGGTAAAAATCCGCTTATATTTTTTCTCACTCATTTTTCAACCCCGCTTTCCATATATCTTCATAATAGACATGGTATAACAACCCTTTAGATTATTATACCATGTCCTTGCCTTAACTTATTTTAGAACAAAGCTACTAAACCGCAAAGCATAGCACTGAGAATGCTTAACAGCATACCGCCCAGCATAGCACGAACTACAATCCGGGAAAGCACACCCTTTTTCTCAGGACACAATGCACCAATACCACCGATGCAGATACCCATGCTGCTGACATTGGCAAAACCTGCCAGAGAAATAGCACACATCATAGCAGTTCTGGAATCCAAGGTGCTGATATATGCTCCCAGTGTACCAAAGGCCACAAACTCGTTAAGAGCCAGCTTCTGGCCCAGCAAAGTACCTTCCTGCATAGCAGTTACAGTATCAAAGCCCATGAGATAGCCAAATGGACAGAATACATAGCCAAAAATCATTTCCAGACTAAGTCCGGCAAAGCCCAGAATCATATTTACCAAAGCTACCATGCCGATAACCGCAATCAGAGCCACACAGATACCCAGAACCACCTGCAAACCTACACCGGCACCATTCATAATAGCTTCAATAGCATTAGTATTGCCACCCTTGTTATCAATCTTCAGATTATCCACATTGTTGCAGGTTTCCATCTCAGGCAGAATCATCTTGGCAATGAGAATACTGCCTACTGGTACCAGCATACTGGCCATCAGGAGATAATCCATTGGAATACCCATAGATACATAGGCGGTAAGAATGGACACATCCATACTACCCATACCAGCCACCAGGATAACAAAAATCTCGCTTTCCGTCATCCGGCCAATGTATTTGCTAATCAATACAGGGCTGCTGGTCTGGCCCAGGAACATATTGGCTGTAGCTACAAAGCTCTCTACCTCCGTGGAGCCTACCAGCTTCTTGACCAACCGTCCCAAATGAGTAACGATAAAGCCCAAAGCCCCTATATAATAAAGGAACTCTACCAGAGCAGATACGAAAATAATATTTCCCAGAGATGATACAGCAAAGACAAACATCTTGGAGGTATCTGCCAAATCGCCAAAGACAAAGGATACGCCATCCTTACCGCAATTAACCACGGCAGTAACACCATCAGAAAGAATGGAAATAACCTGCTGTCCTAAAGGAACCTTTACAATAAACACAGCCAACAACAGCTGAATGACAAAGGCCTTGCCAATAAGCTTCCAGTTAATGGACTTCCGTTGCCAGGAAAGAAGCCAGCAGATGCCAAAGACTACCAAAATGCCTAATAAATTAAATGCTAACTGCATTACCTTGTCCTCCGCTGCTCTTATTTATTCTTATCTTCTTTAATCAAAGTACGAATAGCTTCAACAGCCACCTTGATAGCCGCCTCTGTGTCATGGACAATAGGATTCTCCATGCCCAGAGCATTCCGCTCCTGATTGCCTACTACCAGGAAATCAGAGCCGCAGCGTACCTTCAAATGGCTGGCTACAATAAATAAAGCTGCAGATTCCATTTCAGAAGCCTTGGTGCCCAAACGCTTCCAAGCTTCCCATTTGTTCAAAAGCTCATAACTGACTGGCATAATCTCAGGATCATGCTGACCATAGAAGGCATCCTTGCACTGTACCACACCAGCATGGTAATTCATGCCCAAGGTCTTGCAGGCCTTTATCAAAGCATTGGTAACATCCAAATTTGCCACAGCAGGGAACTCAATAGGAGCATATTCCTTGCTGGTGCCCTCCATGCGAATAGCACCAGTAGCAACTACAATATCGCCACCCTTAACATCCAAATCAATACCGCCACAGGTACCTACCCGCAGGAAGGTGTCTGCACCGCATTTCACCAGCTCCTCCATAGCAATGGAAGCAGATGGTCCGCCAATACCGGTGGAGGTTACGCTAACCTTTTCCCCATCCAGATAACCAGTGTAGGTAACATACTCTCTGTTATCAGCAATCAGCTTGGCATCATCAAAATGTGCTGCAATCTTGGCACAGCGCTTAGGATCTCCCGGCAAAATAACATATCTACCTACATCCCCTGGACGAATCTGTACATGATACTGTAATCCTTCTTCACCTGAATAGTTCTGCATAATAAGCTCCCCCTCTTATCTAATACCTGCTTTTTTCCTATTTTCCTAATTCCCCTATGTCTCTGCTTCCAAAATCTCTGCCAGACTTTCCTTCATTAGCTCATACTGCTGTTGATTTACAGTTAGCTTACTGCGAGAGCGACTAAGCATCCCCTGAGACTCCAGTTTTTGGACAGCCCGGGTAATGGTTTTGACGCTAAGACCAGTATAATCTGACAGCTTCTGCCTATCATTGGCAATGGTCAATTCCCCTACCACTTCTGACTGTTCATACATAATGGTCAACAGCATAATCAATCTATCGGCCCCCTGCAAAAACAGGAAAACCCGATTGTTGCGAGCCTGCTCTAGTAGATACTGCCCCATCAGCTTTGCCTCATGGCCCAAGGACCAGATGTCAGATTTTATCCATTTGGCAAACTGTCCCTTGGGTATCTTCAAGACGATGCAATCCGTAACAGTCTGCAAGGAGGTCTGATAGGTATCAAAATCCATGATAACCTCCATGCCCCCATAGGCATATACATCCGTAAAAATCATAAAATCAAAAGATACCCCTAGGATTCTGTAATCTGTGCCCTTGATAATGCCGCTGCCAATAAAATAAATTGTATCCACCGGGTCCCCAGCCCTGATAAAGGTGGTTTCCTTGGGCATATTTTCTACTTGGAAGGAATCCAGCAGCCACAAAGGTGCATTTTGGAAATAGGTATAAAATTTTCCTCGCCGTTCTTCGGGAATTTTCTGAAGAAACGGTAAAACTTTGTCTAAATATTTGTTTTTCATAATATTATATCCTGTTTTTGCTAGCATTTCGGATTCATTACAAGGATATTATATGGTTTTCAAGAGGGTTTTGAAAGGCCATATGTCCCTTCAACTAAAATATTTACAAATTATCTTATTTGCCATAGGATAAGGTTTCGGAAAGAGCTGGCCACACATCCTCTGTCTCCAAGGTACTGCGCCAATAGGCGCCTCCTGCCAGATTGTAGCGATTCACCAAGGAAGCCTTCAAGGCCAGAGAACGGCGATTTTCCTGCCATACCCGATAGCGGGTATTTTTCTCCTGATATTCAAAATAATACTGTCCCTCCTTGGAAAGCCACACAGGAACCAATCCCTTTTCCTGAATTACCTTATCCGCCTGAGCCATAGATAGGGTTTTGGCCTTCACCTTCCCCTTTGTCTCCTGCCAAAGACGCATATAAAGAGGCATACCCAGAATCAGCTTTGCCTCTGGTACTCCCTCCTGCAGAGTTTTCTGAATACCATCCTCCACCCAAGGCAGGGAAGCCACCGAACCACTAACCTCGGAACTAGCCCCGTGCTCATCATAGGCCATCAGCATCATGTAATCCACCACCTCTGCTATGGCCTTTCGGTCGTAGCATTTGGACCAATAGCCGGAATTGCTGGGAATGGTCACATCTATGGAAATAATCAGCCCCTGAGGTTTCAATGCCTTGCTAATCTCCTGCACGAAATCCGTCAGCTTGTCCTTGTCTGCTGAGTTAATATTTTCGAAATCCAGATTAAAACCATCCAATTCATAATCCTTGGCCAGCTGCTCCATCTGGGCAATTACCCTTTTCCGTGCCAGGGGACTGTCCAACAGCTTGCTGGTCATTTGGGGATCAAAATTATTGGTAATCAAAGCCCACACCTGATACCCCTTGTTATGAGCCTGACGGACATACTTCACACTGCCATGACGGGTTTTGATTTTGCCCTGAGCATTCTCAATAATAAACCAGCTAGGAGATAATACATCAATTCCCGGCAATTTTTCTCGTTGTACCAGCCGGCTCTCCTTCTCCCCTGGGGCCTGCCAATCCCACAACACCCCCAGATTTCCCGCCGCCAAAGCACTCTCTGCCCACACCATCAGCAAACACAGTAGGATAAATATTCTCCTCATCCACAAACACTTCCCCTCAAAGCTATTCCGCTATTTACGAATAAAAAAATTACTAACTTTTATAAATCCCTTAAGCATAACAGTTATGAAGCCTGTCAAATCGCATAATAATAAAAAAAACAACCTAATAATCAAACTAGCAAAAAACAGGAGAATTGCGCCAGCAATAAGAAAAAATGTTAATTGCATAATGTAATCCACAATAAAATCACCCCATTTTATAAAATGAAAAAGTAAACACTGCCTATTTTTTTATCCAATAAACTTGCCATTAACAGATATGCAAGGTATAATAAAAATAAGAGGAGCACCGATAGACGGTTGCCCCGACGAACAGAAAAAGCTAAGTATGAAAAACCGCCGTCTAGCTCGCTCAAAAGCATTGGCGGTTTTTCTATGCCTTAATAGCAACAATGCAGATAGTCACTAGAAAAACCAGTGCCAAAAAATCATACAAAGTCATAGGCAAGCCCCCTTTCAGGGGCAGGATTAACCGCCTACCGTGTAGGTACACCTCTTACACAAAATATTATACCTTAAATCAATATGTATCGCAATCTTAATAGCAAAGCCCCCACGAGTACAAGTCGTGGGGGCTTTGTACTACCTGTAGGCAACAATCGTTACGCTTGCCATACAGCACATCATTTGTCAATCAGAGTGTATAACAAATAATGTTTTTTAGCAATATTTACCTAATATCTAAATATGTTCTGTAAAATGAAAAAGTAAACGCTGCCTATTTCTTTCTCCAATAAACTTGCCATTAACAGATATGCAGGGTATAATAAAAATAAGAGGAGCACCGATATACGGTTGCCCCGACGAACAGAAAAAGCTAAGTATGAAAAATCGCCGTCTAGTTCGCTCAAAAGCATTGGCGGTTTTTCTAGAAAGTCGTTCCCCGCAAGTCCCATATTGGGGCTGCGTCTTTTAGGGAACGACTCTTTTTTTGTAATAATCACCCCGCTCACGCGGGAAAGACTTTTTGTCAAATATGCGAACTGTGGTGCCGTCAGGATCACCCCCGCTGACGCGGGAAAGACAGCAGGACTTGACAAAACAGGTTGTGGGCTCTAGGATCACCCCCGCTGACGCGGGAAAGACGAGCTGGGACTCTAAACTACATCTAATCGCCCAGGATCACCCCCGCTGACGCGGGAAAGACAGAATGAATAGAATTGTTTTTGATTATACTTAGGGATCACCCCCGCTGACGCGGGAAAGACCTTATCTATTCAGACAGCACGAAAAATTGTGAAGGATCACCCCCGCTGACGCGGGAAAGACTGCTCCAAATCCACCGACTACTCAAAAAGCTAAGGATCACCCCCGCTGACGCGGGAAAGACTCCTAGAAGAAATAATTCTACATAGATAGGAGTAGGATCACCCCCGCTGACGCGGGAAAGACGTGGCGATCATGAATTTACTGCTCCAGGCTGGAGGATCACCCCCGCTGACGCGGGAAAGACTTTTCCACCATGTTGGGGGAATTTTTTCCACCAGGATCACCCCCGCTGACGCGGGAAAGACCAGGAGATATTACACCAAAATGAGAACGAAGTAGGATCACCCCCGCTGACGCGGGAAAGACAATATCTGTACTAGGAATCTGACTAAAAAGATGGGATCACCCCCGCTGACGCGGGAAAGACATCGACTTCAGCAAGACCTTTTTAACCAGCAGGGGATCACCCCCGCTGACGCGGGAAAGACAGTAAAAGATCCCTTTATTCTAGCCACTATTGCCTACTTTAAATCCCGAATTTATTTAACTTCTGTGCAAGGCGTTTTACCAGCTCCGCCTTCTCCAATGCTCGATAAGGCACATTTTCACGAATCCCATAACTTTTCAGTAATGTTTCCAATTTATAATCCTCTTGAAAAATCTGCTCCTTTCTTATTATCGGCAAAAGATCATGTACCCGATTGTTTAAATATCCTAATCCACATTTTTCTAATTCCCTATTCAAACATTCAATGTCAAAACCAACATGATAGCCGATTAGCTCACTTTCGCCAATAAATTCACGAAATGCTGCCAACACTTGCTCTATCGGCTTTCCCTTCTGCTGCAGCATAGAGCAGGTGATTCCACTCATGTTGGTAATATGCTCAGGAATACTCCCTGCATAGGTAATCAACTCATGAAAAATATTCTCTTCGCCATTTTCACAACAAATAGCACCTATTTCTAATATATGATTCTGCTGAACATCCAAACCATCAGTTACAATATTGATGATGACATAACTCTTTTCCCTTTCTTTGCCCTTCCTTTTTACAGAATTTCTTGCACGATGAAATTTCGCTGCATTACTAAATCCACGTGCTAGTCCCGTTGACTCAGAAATTTCCTTGGGAATAAAAATTAATGGTAAACCATCATAATCAATAACAGAGCGCAAAGTATTCTCTGTAACAAAATCATAACCGAATTCATTTCTTGCTGCAAAGCACATGCTAGCCTCACCATGCCCCATAGTCTCCTTTACTCGATTCCAAAGATACTCCCTGATGCGACTATTAAAATTCCCTACGTAAACACCAGTGGCAATTTCCTGCATCCACCGTGTCAAATCTCCCCGCAAAGATTGTGGCACACTTTTCAAGGTTATAACTGTCATGGGCATGATTCTACCTCACTATAATTAACACCATAAGGCACTAATTTTGTTTTATCATCCCACAAGCTCAATGTTTCAGCCTCTATTTGATTATCCTCTGGTATTTCCAACAATGCTTGCAAATCTTTTACTATACGCTTCAACAGCTTTCCATCCACAAAGGCGTCCCTAGTCCTCAGCCTAGTAATTTTACCTACATCCTGCCCTTCTTCAATTTCAGCAGCAACAGAAAAAGCAATAGGAACTGTTACTTCTGCTTTATAAAGATCTGCAATATCATAAACAAAGGAGCGTTCATGACCAGTATGCACAAATCCCAAGCCTGGTGACAGACCTAGGGCCGCTATTACACTGTGTACCAATCCGTAAAGAGCAACATGAGCTGCTGATAAAGCTTGATTAATAGAATCACTACCTGCAAAATCATCGGGATTGTATACTCTTTTATCCCAGGGTACATTATATTCTTTTGACAGCTCACGATATCTACGCCGTACCCGGGCACCCTCATGTGAACGCAACTGCTGCATGGTCATTTTAGATACATCTTCTCCGGGAAATCTCATTTTATACATTTCCCTTGCAACCTTTAGACGGCTCCGTTCATTGGTAACCAGCTCTGCCTGCCGCATAAGAAAACGCGTCGATCTTGCCAATGCCCTGCCATGAGCATAATAACGCACGCCACGTTCTCCTACCCAAACAATTGCTGTTCCAGTATCCCCTAGAAGCTCTACTGCCCGGTGACTAATATCTGTACCAGGCCCTAATAGCAGCACTCCTACTATGGCTGCCGGCAGGCGGACAACTCCCTTGGCATCTGCAACAGTAACTGCACTATCCACACGGTTTATCTTGGCGTGTTCAATGTAGATAAATGTAGCACGATCTTCTATTCGTGGCAACTCTGTCAGACCAGACTTTCCTGCAATAACCGGTTTTGCCATGTTACACCTCCAAAGGAATAACTGTCATCATACCAAAACCATAGGCTTTCTTCTTTCCCATCCCCTCCGTTAACAATTTTCTAAACAAATCAATATCCTTGATGAGCAAAGTTCCTTCATAGGCTACCTTGCTAAGTCGAATACGCTCCTTATTTTTTTGCCAAATAGCAAAGCTACGCTCTGTTATTTCAAATTCTTCATAAGATAGAAAAAAGCCTTGTTTTTCTGAACGGTTCTTCAAATATTCCATTTGATGTTGTACTGTTATATGTGGCACAATGCGCCCACGTTTCCCTATGCCGGCAGAAACTGCTACCACAGGATTCAATACAACTCGAAAGCGACACTTCATACCATTCTTTAATTTGCCCAAAAAAAGATCATAATTTTTAGTTGCGGCACTACCATCTACACCATAACGACAAAGCTCTACTAAATCTGGCTCCTCATTACTAACAATCAAAAGGTATTCCTTGCCATTTAAATGATCTATTCGCCATAACTTCCGCGTCCGTTCTCCTCTGGCTATTTCCTGAGGAAAGCTGCGCTCTACCCAATCATGATAAGCAGCTAGATGGGTAAGATTACGCATTTTTTGTCGATTATCTGTATCTATTTGAACTCTGGAAAGATACATATCAAATACCTCCTAGAGCAGCAAAAGCATCATGCTCCTGTCTTGATTGCGGCATTACAACTTCACAAAACGTTTCATATTCCATACGGGGCAAATAACGACGTCCCGAACTGGCCAATGACACTACATGGTCACGACGTCTTCTTCCTATACCTCCGTCAATATCCTTTTCTGCAAATATGGAAAGACGCTGACGACCAGTATTATCCTTTAACTGCTCTTTTTTTTGATACCAATCTGCTGCCTGCCAAGGAAAATCACGAAGCACAGAAACAGGCTCTCCTTCTACAACATCCAATATAAAATCAACAGGCAAAGGAAGGGAGCGGCGTCCCATATACGGTTGAAAATAGGGCTGTCTTAAGGCAGCCAATATTTCATTAACATCCTCAGCTTGAGATATGCCCAGAGCTGCCACAAAAACCCCATCCTGTATATAGTACCGTCTTGTTACGTAAGTTCCTTTTTTTCTATCTAACTTTGAATTATAAGCAATCTGGTAATCCTCTAACAAGTTACCAGATTGATCTACCCGTACAGCAAAATGAATTTTATTTAATGTTGCTATGCGATTTTCATTGCGTTGCCATCCCAATGCAGCTGCAACAAGCCCTAGCACAGCACTTTTTGATGGATGCAAATCTGTATGACGGTTATTAAAATGAGAATCAGTTCCCCAAGACTGCATAGGCCCGGCAAATTTCAATAAAATTGTTTTCATCGTCCATCCCTGCCATTACATAATTTTAATAAGCTCTTTGGAAAAATCATCCAGCAAGCTATTTACACCATCTTCCTTTACCCCCTCAAAAGCATTCTCCGCTTCTGCTGGATACCAGGCATCATTGTCCAAAAGGCAGAAGCTTGCTATTGGTTTGTGCACAAATTTATTGGCTCTATTAGCTTCCACAAAAAGTCTTTTTACAGACTCTTCTGTATAGCCATTTTTTGCTTTAACCGGATTTTCATATGCACTAACAAGACTGATAGGCCGATCATCTCTAAGCTCAATGAGCAGTGCCTGTGGCAAGGTCTGGTTGGCATAGCTATTGCTTTTACCTGTAGGCATGGAATTTGCAAAGGCTTCAATATACAAACGCAGTGCCCTGGCCGTCAAATCCTTATCACCATGCATCTGCTTAAGGAATTCATGTACAGCCACATTGGCATAGCGATAAAGTGTGGATGAAATGAACTCGTTGGTTTCAATCATCGCTGCCCCAGCATTCCCCTGGTCAGCTAAATCATCTCCTGCCGTAAAATAATCATATTCAGTCTGCACTTCATGGGTAGAAATGGCATGAGCTACCTGAGAGGAGGCATCCTCATTTTTGGTGGGGTCATCTGCTAGCATACGCCCAAATAAAGCAATGTCAATCTCCGGATTATCTTTCATAGCCGCAGATAATTTTTCCTTATCTTTTTCTCCTTTGATTGCAGCCTCAGCCAACGCCTCTGCTTGCTTAACACCAATGAAAAACAATGCTGACAATTTGCCGTCTTTCAATTTCATGCCTGCAGCTTTTAAAACTTCCTCAGCCTTCTTTTCAGCTGTTTCCTGAGAAAGGGCGGTATCCTTAGCAAGCATTTTGCTCACAATGTAATCTCTTACCTTAACAGTACGCACCCCTATGCCAAAATTATCGCCAAATTCTTTAAGATAATCCCGCATTGCTTTTTTCCAGGACTGAGAGCTAACACGAGCACGTACTACCCCTCCATAACGGGCTGTCTTAGGACTCCCTGTATCATCCCGATTAACATTTGATGGTGGCAAAACCTGAATTGCATGTATATCCAAAAATAAACGTCCGTTACTCATAAATTATCCTCCCTCTCCACTATTCAAATTGAATCAGACTCTACCTTATTTCCCTTTTGATAATAGGCTTCCGCCCAACGGAGACAAATTTTTTCTTTGGCCCCCATTTGATACCAATAAAAATCCTTGGCCAAAGCAGCAAAATTCACAGGCAAGGCCCCCTTAGCTTTAGCCAACTTCATCAACTGTCTAAGCTGATAGACTAACCCCGTAAAGGATGTGGCTGAAAGAGCCGCGACAAATCTTCTATCTAATGCTTCCTGCCCATTTCCTTTGCGAATTTTTTGTAAGGCTTCCCCTATATTTTGGACACTTTCCGTATTAGCTTTGCCTCGTGTCCCCTGTCTTTGCAGGGCATATAACTGTAAGGCTGCATAAATAGCCCGTTCTTCCTTTGTTTCAATGCCATTATGTGAAAGAAACTCCTCTGGCATATCGTCTAACATAATAGGCCATATATCTGGAACGGCACCTAATGGCTTGCCTATGCTGTGACGCAGAGCCGCCAAGGCGGCCTTGCCACTTGACATCTCTTCCTGGGCTTTGAGTTTCCCTATTATTCTGCTTGTCACCTTATATACATCTTCATGTTCCTGGTCCAAAATCAATCCCTCCTTTTGCGAATATCCTACTGTAAAAATCTTAATTCCCGTCTGGAAGGAGCTTTTTATATAACTCCCTTTTGAACGCCTGATAGGCTGTTATGCAATTTTCCTCCCCTTTATAATCTCTAGGTGTTAAATGTTTCATTAGCTTTTCTGCTTCTCTCAGAGCAATCCCATAAAGCTCCTTTTTCCAAAGGCTCTCCTTAGCGGCCTTGTCATCATCAGGCTGAATACGCCATAGCCATTCTCTAAAAGGATGGTCTATCTTTTCATACAGTCTAGCTTGCTCCTTTTCTACAAAAACTCCTATTTTTTTATTCTTGGGGTTAAGACGAATTTTTGCTATTTTATTTAAAAATCTATTATAAACCGTTTCAACTATGTTTTTCGTTTCTGCCACTATATTGCGCACTCGCCCACTCCAACCATTATCTTTATCATCAGTCAAAATAATTTCATTGAAAGAGAGCATATCTGAAATCTCATCTATGGGTAACCAAGATTTAGGATCTTTATCCGATAACATACTAACAGCATGCAATTTTACCATAGGATTGTCCATAAACTTTGCTATTCTATGATAATACTCTATAATACCTGGGCGTTTTACCTCTACATTACCACGTTCTGGAATCAACAATCCAAAGGAACGCCATAAGGATTGTGCCTTCTGATGAGTCCTAGGAATAAATTTATTTTTTTCCTTACATTGCCACAGCGTCATAGGCTCCAAAAAAGCATTTTCGTGATCTATTTCAGTTATTTTTACTGCTCCAATAGAAACATCCTTATCTGCAGTCCAAGATGGAGGTATATATACTGCTCTGCTCCATAAAGTATACAAGGCTGCTAGATTCTTCAAGGACCGTCCTTCTAATATAGCCTGCAAACGCTCAGAGGGAATATCCTCCCAACAAGGTGATTGGGGCGTAATGGTATAACGTACATCGTCTTCTATATGGTATAGCATAGTATTCATCCACAAGGTTTCAAAAAGATCTTCCCCTGCCATATAGATACCGCCAATATCATAAAGCCATCCTCTGGAATTTTTTCCCTCACTTTCTTTGGTAAACTTTACTTTATCCGCCATGCCAATATATCCATGCATGGTAATTAGCCAACGAGCCAGCTCTGCCTCTGTCATACGACTTTTTCCTTCACCAGCCACAGGTGTAAAAATTGCTTCTTTATTGTCACTTTCTGAAATCATGCGGTTTATCTTTTTCCCGGGAAAATTCTTTGCTTCTAGAGCTGTTTTACCTTTTCCAAGTGCCAATCTATCTACCAAATCCTTTTTCGTTACTTGAAAAAATGGATATTTGTCATCAAAGAGATAAAAACGGTCATGCCAAGCCTTCAGATATTGACATACTACTGACGGAAAACAGTGACCTTCCCATATGTCTTTCCAGGTATCCTCCAAGGCCTCCGTAAAATCTTCTTCATCATCCTCATCTACCGCTTCCTCTACAATAAGCTTCTCAGAATCATCCAGCTCAATCCACTCATATGCTTCACCTGTTGCATCCACACGGGTAAATACCGTTGTTAAAACCGCTAACAATACCCGCAAAATAGCAAAATTCTGCACCTCCATTTCCCCTGCTAAAGCACGATATTCCCCAGCATGCTCAAAGAGGTTTAAAAGTGATACATTTTCTGTTTCTCCCGAATCCTTTCGTAAAACAGTAATCCATTTCTCATCCAGTAGATTATATCTTCCCATGTCCGCCTCCTGCTTGCTTAATCCCCTAGCTTACACCATTTAAGCCCAACATTACAATTATAGTATAATACAATATTGCCTAATCTAAATTCGCCGGTATAACCATCGCCTGTATTCTCAAAAAGTATTCCCAAGCTTTCCTTTAGCCAAGGCTGTTGCTGCCAACAAGACAACTGCTCCCGATTATATTTTTCTAACCATTCAATGGTTTTAGCCACAGTGCCACAAGCATATCTAGCCATTGCTTCAGATAATTTCAATGTGCACTTAGCGATTTCCTTAGCAATTTTATAATTCTCTACTTGACTGGAAATATCCTCTTTTTTACCAAAAAATCCATATCCATCATCACATTTTAATAGGGCAATAACCTCTATACTTTCTTCCGCATCTCTTACCTGAGCAAGGGCATTTGCTTCACTATCACATTTTGCTTCAGTATTCAACCAGCCTATGAGATTCCACTTCTCTGGTTTTATTTTCAAATGTGGTCTTCTTAAAAGAAATTGTTTATTTGCTTCATCATCCTTACATTCCAAAACAGCTTCATATTTCTTTTGAGCTTTTTCATATATCTCTTGAATACCTGGTGGCCAGGAAATGTTCTCCCCGCCATAAACTTGCTGCACCAGTAAAGGAATATCCCGTGGAATAAATATTTCTCCTTTGGGCAATAGGCTCTGGGTTCTCGCTAGCAGATAATCTCCATAAATAGCTGCTGAGCCCTGCTCAAATTCCAGTGTTTCACTTTCTCCCATTATATACAGCAGCGGTTGAGATAACCTCTCTGGCCGAGAAATATCATGCCGGTGGAGACGGCCTACTCGCTGTAAAAGCAAGTCCATAGGACACAAATCCGTTATCAGCACATCAAAATCAATATCCAGAGACTGTTCCAATACTTGGGTGCCAATAATAATACCACGCGGAGGACGTCTCGCCCCTTTTCCAATAATTTCCATCAGATGCTTTTCCTTAGCCACGCGATCCGTATCTATAAATTTACTATGGAGTAACTTTACATCATTGCCAAATAGCTGTGCTAAGCGTTCAAAAATATTCTGTGCCCTGCTTACAGTATTAACGATGATTCCTACAACACCGCCATTTGCCAGTAATAATTTTATAGTTTCCTCCAAATTGGCTTCATCCAGCTTCTTAACTGTAATACGCCTATCTTTTTCCTGTGAAAAGTCCCTGCTCTGGCAAATTTTGCCATTATCTGTATACGTTAACAACGGATATGCCCTTGACTGGAAAAGTTTTTTATGCTCTTCTTTTTCCTGCTTACTCCTTTTCTGCTCCTGACCTAGAAGATAAGCTTCAAACAAATCTTCTCTTGTTTTGGCAGGCAGGGTAGCCGATAACAATATAACAGGTATGCAATATGCTCCCATCCATCGTATCGCACGACGTAAAAATACGTTCATATAGGCATCATATGCATGAACCTCATCAATAATAACAATTTTCCTGGAAAAACCCAAATGGCGCAAGGCAAGATGTTTTTGTTTCAAGGCTGCTAGTAGAAAATGATCCACGGTGCCCACCACGGCATCACTTAATATGGAGGTCTTTTTTCCTGAAAACCATTGGGCTGTAAGAACTCCCTCACTAAATTCTTCATCTACATGAACACCTTCTATTAACTCTTCCTGCAAATCATTTAACGCTGCTTTTCCATGCATTAACTTTATTGTGCCCACCGTACCATATTCTTCCATAAGATTTTTTAGCCATGTATTAATCCTTGGAAAAATACCATTAGAGGTTGCTTGCGTTGGCAAACCAAAAAATAATCCATCCAGTTTTTTCTTGGCCATCAATTCCTCAACTGCTGCCAGGGCTGCTTCTGTCTTGCCACCTCCCATAGGGGCTTCTAATATAAAAAGTCCCAAGTTGTCTGTGCTCCTCAGCACATCAAATACCTTTTGCTGAAAAGGGCGAGGCAAAAAATTAAACCTTTTTTGATAATACATATTTGCACTAGGTACACTTATTACATCCAGCGACTCTGCCGGATTGTTTATATACCAGTTCCTTATTCCTGTTTTTACCCGTTCCGTTGTATCTACCAAAACCTCTTCATCCAACGGCATTAATGGAAAATAGCCTTCGTTGCTGGCAATCCAATCAGCCATTATAACCAAACCTGATAAAATTACCTGTCCCGGCTCTCCTATGCTCGGTAACATGGATAAATCTGGTTCCCCACAAGTATCTACAAAACCATTTTCCTTTAAAGCATCCCTTATAATCTTATCCTGCATATTATGCCATTGTTCATAGATAATTCCTTTAGCTTCCTGATAGAAGCGCTCAGGATATCCCCGCAATTCTTCTACTTTATCCTCTGCATCAGTTGGCTTTCCATGATGTGCACCTATAATAGAAGCAATATCCTGCCTTACCCCAAAATCCCGCAGTAAATATTCCCCCATAATGGTATGATGAGAGTCTCTCCGCGCATTTTCGCTAAATCCAATATGTTTTATTCCAGCTAGGCCAGCAATTTCTAATTGTTCCCAAATGGCAATATCTAAATCCAATGAATTACTATAACCCTTTTGAGTCTGAAACATGGGAGTGCACTTGCCCACATCATGAACTCCTGCTAAAAAACAAGCTAAATTGACAGCTATAGTTTCTGCGTCCCATTTAGGAGATGATAATACTAGATTATTGATAATAATATGCTTCTGTCCTTCACTAACCCAATGATGCCAAAGAAAGCGCATTACTCCTATTGTATCCTGCAAATGTACTGTTAAAGGAAGCCAGTAAAATTGATTCGCCCCCTCCTTTTTCTTCGCCCAAATTTTGGGTAATGTTTTTTCTATATTCCCCATAACACCCTGTTCCTCCTGAATCCATTATTCAAAGAATGTTTTCTTTATTATACATCCTCTACAATATAATGGAATATCTGAAAATTAATTAGATATTACCAGCCATTATGCTTGGGGACTTTTGCACATAACAAAAGAGACTATCTCTCGATAGTCTCTAGCTGACCGGCAATTTCTTATCCTCCCAGGCCGTCTCCAGCCAAGTACTTTCAGCGTTTATGTGCTTAACTACTGTGTTCGGAATGGGAACAGGTGGAACCACATAGCC
>ERZ506022.107-NODE-107-length-20059-cov-14.9532_pt1 | contig 20059 bp, 10 predicted proteins | sample MGYA00512184_ERZ506022 | MGnify/ENA metagenome assembly ERZ506022
GTATATGTCATGCCTTCTATTTTGTGTATTCATTGCACCTTCCTGCTTTGGCACTATTTGGAACGACATATTTTTACGAAGATAGTAGAATTATGGGGATTGACAGTATCGATAAGCCTTGATGATTCGACAACAGCCGGAGGGGCATGACACTTTTGCGTCGGGAGACTCCTGCTTTTGCGCAGCAAAAGTGGTCCCGATGGTACTCTCTATCATTACGGTCTATGTGAATTGGCTCAGCGACAAGCGGTATTACTGCGTAAGGATAAACCTTCAGATAGGGCCATTAAGTCGTACAGAGCAAAAGTGTCATGACCGCAGGCTGTATTTCGAGAAACTTTGACATTCCGAATTATATTCATAAGTCTAGGGAGAGAGATAGCTCGGCAAATCAGAACTTGACTAAGATGTTTATGTGAGCTAAAATAAGAATATAAAAAAAGAGCGAACCACAATGATGGTCGCCACTACATGTTTTTGGGTGATTTTAAAATCGACCGTCAAACAGTGCATGCGACACTGATGGTCACAACATCTTACGAAGAGGCTGTCCTGGCAGGGACGGCCTTTTTTCGTGCTTGCTACAAGACGTGGTCGATATGTGACCTGCGTTAACCTAATAAAATCAACGATAGTTCGCCTGTGATTGTCAGTCGCAGTAATATTGCCATTACCATGATTACTACAAGAGCAACCAATGGTATAAGGGCGTATATTGCTACAGCTAATGCCGTATCACAGGCGCTTCCCTTTTCTGGGAACACTATTATCGAAACCTCTACAGATAACATTTTCCATGCTATCATCTCCCTGTAAACAAAACTGCTAGGCAGAACATTTACTTATTTGCAGGGCGACCATCATTTGTATCATTGATAACAGCATTTTCATACTGTGTTCGCTCTGTGGGCATAATCCCACAATATATACAAATTATAACAAATGTTTTAATCGTAGTCAAAACTGTATTTTATAAAAATTACTTAGTCCTGTAAATCAGAATTTATTACGGTAATGTATATAGCAGGCCTGCAAAAAATAATTCAGCTTGATAATTTGGAGGGGGGAATTTACAATATAGATAATGTGTATTTTTGATAAATATGGATGGTGATAGAATGCAGGCTTTATTAAAGGCTATGCTGAAGGATAAGGCTATAAAGGAAATAGCTGATAGATATGGGGCGAAGAAGGCCAGGACTCTGGCTTATGGCTTGGCAGGCACTCAAAAGCATGCTGCTGTGGCAGCTTGTTTTTCTTTGGCTGGTCCTTTGACCATTATTGTCAGTGATCAGCAGGAGCTAAATCAATGGAAGGACGATTTAGGCTGTTTGCTGCCAGAGATAGAGCTACTTGAGCTGCCGGTACTGGATATGGTAGAATTCAATGCCGCAGCCAAGGGGATACATCGCTTAGCTCGCCGTATGGATGTTTTGGGGCGACTACTGCTGGGAGAGCAGTGTATAGTTTTGGCCACTGTTGAGGCAGCCATGCAGAAAGGCATAGGCACCAGAGAATATAGGGAGCTGAGCCTCAGCCTCCATATAGGTGAAGTCCTAGAACGGGAGGAGCTGTTGAAGCAGCTGGTCAAGCTGGGCTATGAGCGCAATGATCAGGTAGAAATGGCTGGAGATTTCAGTGTTCGAGGCGGCATAGTAGATGTTTTCCCACTCAATAGCCCTCACCCTTATCGTATAGAATTTTTTGATAACGAAATAGAATCCATTAGGCAGTTCAACATTGCTACTCAGCGGTCTATGGGACAGCTGGAGGCGGTGGAGATACTGCCTTTTGGCGGTGTTGCCGACAAGCAAAAAAAATATTGCTTTGGGGATTTTTTGCCTGAAAATGGACGGGTAATTATAGATGAGCCTTTGAAATCCAGAGAAGAAAGCATCAAGCTGTTAAAGGAAAATCCTGATATTAAAACCAGAATGTTTTCTTGGGATGAGCTGGTGGAGAACCTGCAAGGGCGTAATATGCTGCTGTTATCCTTGATTTTGTCAGATTTGCATGGCATAAAGCCAGATAAAATCATTAGTGTTCAGATTCAGGGTATTACCTCCTATCAGAAGCAAATGAATATTTTGCTGTCGGAAACAGGAGATTGGCTGGCTGAGGGGCGTTCTATCCTTATGGTACTGGGGGATAAGGCCAAAGCTCAGGCTATGCGAGAGCAGCTGGCTCGTAATAGGTTGGCCTCTGTGGAAGCCAATGGGGAGGAGCCTCTAAAGAATGGACGGGTAAATATTGTTCAGGGAACGCTGCTGAATGGCTTTGAGCTATCTGGTGCCAACCTGGTAGTAATTACGGAAAAAGATATATTTGGCCGTCAGAAAAAACGCTTAAATCGAGTAAGCAGTGAGGAGCGCATTAGTCATTTCCGGGAAATTAATGTGGGAGACTATGTGGTTCACAACCAGCATGGTATTGGCAAATATCTTGGCGTGAAAACTATGGAAATTGAGGGGATTCGCCGAGATTATTTGCGTATTCAATATGGCGGAGATGATCAGCTGTATGTGCCTACGGATCAGGTAGGAATGCTGCAAAAATATATCGGCGCAGAGGGGGAGATCCCTCGTCTTCACAAGATGGGCAGCACTGTCTGGGCCAAAACCAAGGCCAAGGCCAAGGCAGCAGCAGAGGACATAGCCCAGGAATTGATTCAGCTTTATGCCAAAAGAAAAAAATCCCAGGGGTTTGCCTGCGGGCCAGATACTGTATGGCAGCAGGAATTTGAGGATGCCTTTCCCTTTGAGGAAACTCCGGATCAGTTGAGAGCCATCAAGGAAATCAAAAAAGATATGGAAAAGCCTCAGCCTATGGATAGATTGCTTTGCGGTGATGTGGGCTTTGGCAAAACCGAAGTAGCTATCCGAGCAGCCTTCAAGGCAGTTATGGCCGGCAAGCAGGTAGCAGTGTTGGTGCCTACAACGGTTTTAGCTCAGCAGCACTATCAGACCTTTGAGGAACGACTGAGAAATTTTGGCCCTCATGTGGATGTCATTAACAGATTCCGCAGTCTCAAGGAGCAAAGGGCCACCTTGAAGGATACAGCTGAGGGACGAGTAGATATTCTTATTGGTACCCACGCTATTCTGAATCAGAAAAAAGTACAGTTTAAAAATCTCGGTTTGCTGATAGTGGACGAGGAGCAGCGTTTTGGTGTAAAGCAAAAGGAAAAAATTAAGAGCATGGCCTTGGGCATTGATGTACTTACCCTTAGTGCTACTCCAATCCCCCGGACGCTCCATATGTCCTTGGCAGGGGCCAGGGATATGAGTATTATTGGTTCCCCACCTCAGGAAAGATTTCCTGTACAGACCTATGTGGTGGAAAACAGTAATGCCATTATTCGCAATGCGGTTCGTCGCGAACTAAAGCGAGGAGGGCAGGTTTATTTTGTCTACAATCGAGTAGAATCCATTGAAGAAATGCGATTGAAGCTGGAGGAGATTGTGCCAGATGCGCTGATTCAGGTGGCACATGGTCAGATGCCAGAGGCTCAGCTGGAAAGGGCTATGGTGGAGTTCTATGAAGGCAAATACGATATTCTATTGGCCACCAGTATTATTGAAAGCGGCTTGGATATTGCCAATGCCAATACCATTATTGTCTATGATGCTGACCGATTTGGCCTGGCTCAGTTATACCAGATGCGGGGACGGGTAGGACGCTCCAACCATATAGCCTATGCTTATTTGCTGTATCGTCAGAACAAGGTTCTCAGCGAGGTGGCAGAAAAGCGTCTGCAGGCTATCAAGGAATTTGCGGAGTTGGGAGCAGGCTTCAAAATTGCCATGCGGGATCTGGAAATCCGTGGCGCAGGCAATCTGCTAGGCTCTCAGCAGCATGGACATATTGCCAGTGTAGGTTTTGAAATGTATTGCCGCCTTTTGGATGAGGCTATGCAGCAGCTAAAAACTGGCAAGCCGGTAGAGGTTATTCCAGATCCTTTGATAGAACTGCAGGTAGAGGCATATCTGGACAATGATTATATTGGAGATGCTATGCACAAGATTGAAATTTATCAGCGGATTGCTGCCGTAAAGAATAATCAGCAGTTAGAGGAGATTGCTGGAGAGCTGGCAGACCGCTTTGGTCAGCCACCACAGCCAGTAAAGAATCTGTTAACAGTAGCTAGGATTCGCAATTATGCCAGAGACATGGGGGTAGAAAAAATACTTCAAGCCCCTTTGTTCTTGGAGATTCATTTTCGAGATACCCCTCATATTCGCCCAGAGGGGATGGTGGAGCTGTCAGGCTGGTTAAAATCCTATCTTAAGGTTATCCAGGATAGAAATCTGATTCGTATTTCTGTCAAGGCCTTGGCCAAGCAACGGGTGCAGGATTTTGTTCTGCGGCTGGTTCAAACTTTGGCAGGTTAAAAAATAGCAAAAAAATAGACTGCTTATTTGAGGTATCTGTTGTACCCACCTCAATAAGCAGTCTTTTTTATTAAAGTTTGAACTTGTTGGTACTATTCTGTAACTCCACAGCCATTTGGGCTAGAGCATTGGAGGAGGAAGCAATTTCCTCAGAGGAAGCGGATTGTTCCTGAGCTGCAGCAGAAATAGTCTGGGTATGTGCGGCAGTTTCCCGGCTTACTTCGTCAATGGAATCCACAGCTCCTACAATCTTGGTAGCTCCGTTGGTAATTCGCTCAGAAGCCTTCTGGAAGGAATCTATCTTTTCCTTAATATTATTTACCTGCTTCATAATATCAGCGAATTGATGGCCTACCTCTTTGATGGACTGAGTACCCTGTTGTACCTCAGTGGTGCCACTTTCCATAGCCACTACAGCATGATCCGTGTCAGCCTGAATGGAGGATATTTTGCTCTGAATCTGCTCCGCTGCTGACTGGGATTCTGCTGCCAGCTTCCGAACTTCCTCGGCTACTACGGCAAAGCCCTTGCCGGCTTCGCCAGCTCTAGCTGCCTCAATAGCAGCATTGAGGGCCAACAGATTGGTCTGGTCAGCAATGGAAACAATGGTGTCTACAATCATGCTGATTTCCTTGGAGTTTTCCCCTAGAATTCGAACGGTGTTGGCAGAGGACATAACGCTATTCTCAATATGCTCCATTTTGTCCATAGCCTCAGTCATTAACTTTTCGCCTAGCTTGGCTGCTTCAGCGGTGTCATTAGAAGTGTTAGCAATATCCTGGGTGTTGGTGCCCATAGTCTGTATCTCATCAAAGAGGCTGTCCACTTCTTGCTTGGCGGCATCAATATTGCTGGTTTGTCTCTGCATACCATCTGCAATATTGGTAATGGTTTCTGCTACATTGGTAGCGGCTTCGGCAGACTGGTTGGCGCCAGCAGTAAGCTCCTGAGAGGAGGCTGCCACCTGCTGGGAAACGGAACTCATGTCTTTAATCAGCTTGTGAAGATGTTCCTTCATGGTGTTGAAAGAAGTAGTCAGTTCACCAAATTCATTGTTGTCCTGAACCTCCAAATCTGCTACGGACAAATCGCCATCAGCTAAGGCAAGGGCGTGATCCTTTAGTCGAATTACAGTAGAGGAAGTCCTCTTAGCAAAGGCCATACCTCCAATACCGGTAATGAGCAGGCCGAAAATAAAGATGATTGTATATACCAGCTTCAGCTTGGTTAAGGTGGCAAATACATAATCACTAGGAACAAACAAGCCTACAATCCAGCCGGTGTTTTCTAAAGTAGTGTAGGCAAAGACAGCATCCTGACCATCCATCTGGGTTTCAAAGAAGCCTGTTGGCTGATTGGCAACAGTTTCACGATGGGTAGCCAATTCTTCGTAGTCTGCTACATTGCTCATGATTTTTTCTGAGCCGGAGCTGGCTAGGATTTGCCCATCTTTATCCACAATGAGGGCAGATCCTTGTCCTTCATAATTAATATTCTTAACAACCTCTTTCAGAATATCTAAATCAATATCCTCACAGAGAGCACCGATAAAATTGCCATTACTATCAATAAGTGGCAGAGCATAGGATACAACCATTTTGCCGTCCATAACACCGCCTTTATTTACATAGGCACTGGTAAAAATACCTTTTTGGGCAGATTTTACATCCTTGTACCAATCTCTGGTGCGAGGATCAAAATCCGGGCCGGAAAGATCTCCGTCCAGGTAGCTGTAGGCATTGCCACTTTCCAAGCCATTGGTAATATCCAAAATATTCTTATCTGCCGAAGCTGTACATAGGAAAGGGACAGAGGCTGTTGAGTCTATTACTTCTGCTGGTTGTTTGGAAAGCACTGCTACTGTACCGTTCAGCATGGCAGCCTTGTTGGTAATCCAGCTGTCAACACTATCTCCTTCTCCCTTAACAATGGCAGTCAACTGATGCTCTATGCTATCTGTTAACATAGAGCTGGCCATGTAATAGCCCATACCACAGCTAATGGCAATAAGCAGGGCTACCACTGCTGTTAGAACAGCAAATTGTTGTCTTAATTTCATTAATACGCCTCCTATTCAATAGAACAACAATAATTAAATAAGCCTAACTTTTATATGAATAAATATGTAAAAAACGTACAACAATAATCCTATGATATAAATATAATACAAGAATAGTCCTATGAAAATCAAGTGTTTAACACATAAAAAATAAATATTTCAATGCAATCAAATAACCAGTCATAAAAAATATTTATTTCTGGCTGGTTGATTTGTATGATTTTATTTCATTGTCAAAGTAAATAAGACCTGCTCTCAAAAGAGAACAGGTCTTTATTTCTCATGCAAATTATTTAGCTAAAGTGTTAACTTTGCGAGCTAAACGAGACTTCTTGCGGTTTGCTGCATTCTTGTGATATACATGATTTGCAGCAGCCTGATCGATAGCCTTGCAAGCGACAGTAAGGAGGGCTTTTGCTTCATCAGCGTTGCCAGCCTCAACAGCGTCCAATACATTGCGGGAAGCAGTGCGAACACGGGACTTCTCAGCCAGATTCTTTGCATGACGCTTTGCGTCAGTCTTTACACTCAAAATAGAAGATTTAATATTTGGCAATTAATTCACCCCCTTGAAAGTTCAATACCTGCCTATTTTAGCATGAAGCAAGGAAAAATGCAACTTCTTTTTTAGTAGTTGCGGTAAAATATTCTTCCATGCTATAATATTATGGTTTATAAGTGTGTTTGAGAGGAAGAAGATATAGATGGACACCAAGAAAATTCGTAATTTTTCTATTATTGCCCATATAGATCACGGCAAATCAACTATTGCAGATAGATTGATTGAATATACCGGTACCTTGACCAAGCGGGAAATGTCTGCTCAGGTATTGGACAATATGGATTTGGAACGGGAAAGAGGCATTACCATCAAGGCCCAGACAGTTCGTTTGGACTATCGGGGCAAGGATGGGGAGATGTATTGTCTGAACCTGATTGATACTCCGGGCCATGTGGATTTCACCTATGAGGTATCCAGAAGCCTGGCTGCCTGTGAGGGTGCATTGCTAATCGTGGATGCGGCTCAGGGAGTGGAGGCTCAGACCTTGGCCAATGTATATATGGCCTTGGAGCATGATTTGGAGATTATTCCTGTTATTAACAAAATAGATTTGCCTAGTGCAGATCCAGAGCGAGTAAAGCAGGAAATAGAGGATGTCATTGGTTTGGATGCCTCTGAGGCTATTTTGGCTTCTGCTAAGACTGGTCAGGGCATTGAGGAAATTCTGGATGCTATTGTAGAAAAAATCCCTGCGCCAGAGGGAGATAGCAGCAAGCCACTGCAGGCTCTTATTTTTGATTCCTATTTTGATTCCTATAAGGGAGCAATTGCTCATATCCGCGTTATGGATGGCGAGATTAAAAAGGGTAGTCAGCTGAAGTTGATGGCTACTGGTAAAACCTTTGAGGCTACGGAAATTGGCTGCTTCCGTCCGGCTCCTATGGAACTGGAGGCTCTAGGACCAGGCTCTGTAGGCTATTTGGCGGGATCCTTGAAGCAGGTGGCAGATGTGCGGGTAGGTGATACTGTTACCAATGCTATGAACCCGGCTAAGGAACCATTGCCTGGCTACCGTGGAGTTACCCCTATGGTTTATTGCGGTCTTTATCCTGTGGATAGTGCAGATTATGATAATCTAAAGGATGCTTTGGAGAAGCTGCAGCTGAATGATGCGGCTTTGGTTTTTGAGCCAGAAACCTCTATTGCTTTGGGCTTTGGTTATCGTTGCGGCTTCTTGGGGCTTTTGCATATGGATGTTATCCAGGAGCGTTTGGAGCGAGAGTACAATCTAAAGCTGATTACTACTGCACCTAGTGTTATCTATCATGTGCACAAAACCGATGGAGAAATGATAAAGGTGGATAACCCATCTGATTTACCAGATCCAACTACCATTGATTTTATTGAGGAGCCTTATGTAAAGGCTACAGTTATCGTTCCTAATGATTTTGTCGGGGCAGTTATGGAAATTTCCCAGGCCAAGCGGGGAGATTTCAAGGGTATGGACTATTTGGATGTAAACAGAGTTATGATTGTTTACCATATTCCTCTTAGTGAGATTATCTACGATTATTTTGATAAGCTGAAATCCTCTACCCGAGGCTATGCTTCCTTGGATTATGAGCTGGCAGATTATCAGCAGGCCAAGTTGGTAAAACTGGATATTTTGTTGAATGGAGAGCCAGTGGATGCACTATCCACCATTGTTCATGTGGATAATGCTGCCTCCAGAGGTCGTCAACTGGCAGCCAAGCTGAAGGAGATTATTCCACAGCAGATGTTTGAGATTCCTATTCAGGCTGCCATTGGCAACAAGATTATTGCCAGAGAAAATGTGCGGGCTATGCGTAAGGATGTATTGGCTAAATGCTATGGCGGTGATATTTCCCGTAAACGCAAGCTGCTGGAGAAGCAGAAGGAAGGCAAGAAGCGCATGAAATCTGTAGGCCGGGTAGATGTGCCACAGGAAGCCTTTATGGCAATTTTGAAAATCGATTAAGCTTGTATGCATATGTGTTATAGACCGCTATGAAAATAAGTAGCGGTCTATTTTCTTGTTTTTTTCTTACTTATTTATTATAATATGATAGAGTATGTGTTGCTTTAGATGTATAAATGTCATGCACAGACTTTAGACTAAAGCTGCATTTTTACATAATATCTGTCAGGGAAGAAGCAGGTGAAAATCATTCTTTCCAGACAGTTTTGATAAGTTTTCTCAGGTGGTGACAATTTTGAATTCTCTTTTGCGTGTGGGAATCGACGTCGGTTCAACCACGATTAAAGTAGTAGTTCTTAACAAGGAACGTGAGCTTATTTACAAAAAATATGCTCGTCATTTTTCGGAAATCAACGCTGTGTTGAAGGAAAATCTGGCAGCATTGGAAAATGTTGTCAAGGAAAAGAGTTTTTCTCTGGCTATGACTGGTTCTGCTGGCATGGGTATTGCAGAGCGTATTGGTTTGCCTTTTGTACAGGAGGTAATTGCCTGCGCTACGGCTGTAAAGGAATTGATACCTCATACTGATACCGTGGTGGAGCTAGGTGGTGAGGATGCTAAGGTAACTTATTTTGGTGAGGCACCTGAGCAGAGAATGAATGGTGTTTGTGCTGGTGGTACAGGCTCCTTTATTGACCAGATGGCTTCTCTGCTGTCTACAGATGCTCCCGGCTTGAATGCCTTAGCAGCCAAGGGTAAGGAGATATATACCATTGCCTCCCGCTGTGGTGTTTTTGCCAAGACAGATATTCAGGCCTTAATGAATGATGGTGCCTCCAAGGCAGATATTGCCTTGTCAATTTTTCAGGCGGTGGTTAATCAGACCATCAGCAATCTGGCTCAGGGGCGCCCTATTGATGGACATGTAGCTTTTTTGGGCGGGCCTCTCCATTTTCTGCCAGAGCTAAAGAAACGCTTTATTGAAACCCTGAAGCTGGACAAGGAACATATTGTTGAGGTTCAGGATGGTAATTATTTTGTGGCCGTTGGTGCAGCCCTAGGTGAGGAAGCCAAGCCGGTTACTATGGAACAGATTCATACCAGCATAGCCAAAACAGAGCAGGAAATTGCATCCCAGAAGCGGGAGGCAGATTTTGTGCTGTTTGAAAATCAGGAGGCCTATGCAGAGTTTAAGGCTCGTCATGACAAGGATAAGGTGCCCCAGGCTCAGCTGTCAGAATATCATGGTCCTGTCTATGTAGGAATAGATGCTGGCTCTACTACAGCCAAGCTGGCTGTTATTGGCTCTAATAAGGAGCTATTATATACATCCTATGGCAGTAATCATGGCTCTCCTCTCCAGACCGTTATTGGGGAGTTAAAGGAGCTTTACAAGACCATGAATAAGGATACCTATATCGCTTCGGTATTTACTACAGGCTATGGTGAGGCTATTGTGAAGGCTGCCCTTCATGCCGATGATGGAGAGGTAGAAACCTTTGCTCATTTGCGGGCTGCCCAGGAATTCTGTCCAGATGTATCCTTTGTGCTGGATATTGGCGGACAGGATATGAAATGCTTCTATGTGCATAAGGGAAGCATTGGCAGTATTATTCTTAACGAGGCTTGTTCGGCAGGCTGCGGCTCCTTTATTGAGAATTTTGCCCAGAGCCTGAATATGACTGCAGGGGAATTTGCGGCCAAGGCTCTAACATCTCAGGCCCCTGTGGATTTGGGAACTAGATGTACGGTATTTATGAATTCCAAGGTAAAGCAGGCTCAGAAGGACGGAGCTAATGTAGGAGATATTTCTGCTGGTATTGCTTTGTCTGTTATCAAAAATGCCCTGTTTAAGGTAATGCAGCTAAAGGATGTTTCTACTCTAGGGGCCAATATTGTGGTACAGGGTGGTACCTTCTACAATGATGCGGTACTGCGTTCTATGGAGCTGCTGCTGCACAAAAATGTTATTCGTCCGGATATTGCCGGTTTGATGGGGGCCTATGGTGCCGCTATTCTGGCTTTGGAATCTGGTCAGAAAAAATCCTCTATTCTGCCAGCTCATGAGCTGGAGAGCTTTAAGGTTACAACCAAATCTTTCCGCTGTCATGGCTGTGGTAATGCCTGTCAGGTAACAGTTCAGAATTTCCCTGATGGAGGCAGGTATTTTACTGGCAATCGCTGTGAACGAGGAGCTGGTCAGCAGAAAAAGAAGGCTACAGTACAGAATATTTATAAATTTAAATATGATAGATTATTCAATCACTATCAGCCATTAGCTAATGCCCCTAGAGGCAAAATAGGTTTGCCACGGGTGCTGAATATGTATGAGGACTATCCATTCTGGTTTACAGTTCTTACCAAGCTGGGCTATGAGGTAGTGCTTTCAGGGGAATCCTCTGCCCAAATGTATTATAAGGGTATGGCTACAGTGCCTTCTGATTCTCTTTGCTATCCTGCCAAGCTGGCTCATGGCCATATTATGGATTTGGTGGAAAAGGGAATCAAAAAGATTTTCTATCCTTGTCTGCCTTACAATATGGAGGACGAGGCCAATGCATCTGCCAATCATTTTAACTGTCCAGTAGTGGCCTCCTATGCGGAGAATATTCGGGGCAATATGGATATTCTGGCTGAGGAAAATATTGATTTTATCCAGCCTTTCCTACCTATACACAGCCCTAAGCGCATGGTTAAGAGAATGTACGAGGAGCTGGGCAAAAGAGAGGGCATCAGCAAAAAGGATATTGAGGCAGCCTGTGAGGCAGGCTATCAGGAGATAGAGAGCTACCGTCAGGAAGTTCGCCACAAGGGACAGGAAATTCTCCAGGAGGCGGAGGCTCAGGGCCGGCATGTTATCCTGCTGGCTGGCCGTCCATATCATATGGATCCGGAGATTAACCACGGTATTCCAGAGATGATTCAGTCCTATGATTTGCCTATTATTTCTGAGGATGCAGTATATCATATGCCTGTGCAATCAGAGCCACTAAAGATTGTCAACCAGTGGAGCTACCATGCCAGATTGTATCATGCAGCTAATTTTGTGGCAGAGCATAACAATGTAACCATGATACAGTTTAGCTCCTTTGGTTGTGGCTTGGATGCTATTACCACAGGTCAGGTAAAATCCATTTTGGAGGATCACCAGCGGATTTATACCATGATAAAACTGGATGATGTAAGTAATTTGGGAGCGGCTCGTATCAGACTTCGTTCCTTGATTGCCGCATTGGCTCGTCGTAAGCCGGTGCAGTACCAGACACTGGAGATACCGGATAGACCTCATTTTACAGAGGAGTGTAGACGTCGTCACACTATTTTGGCTCCTCAGATGGCTCCAATTCATTTTGAGCTATTTGGGCCGGTGCTGCAAAAATATGGCTATAATGTGGTGATTCCTCCAATGCCTAGATCTGCTGTAGATGTAGGCTTGCGGTATGTGCATAACGATATGTGCTATCCTGCTATTGTGGTTATTGGCCAGTTGTTGAATGCCCTGAAAAGCGGTATGTGTGATCCAGATAATACATCCATTATGCTGTTTCAGACCTGCGGGGCCTGTCGTGCTACCAATTATATGAATGTTTTGCGCATGGCCTTAAAGGATGCAGGTTATCCTCAGGTGCCGGTATTTGCTTGCTGGGGCTTGGAAACAGATGCCTTTAGCTTTACCCGGGAAAGCTTGATAGAGGCTATTAAGGCAGCTGTATATGGTGATGTTCTTATGAATGTGAAGAACCGCACCATGCCTTATGAGCTAAACAAGGGTGAAACTCAACAGGTTTATGACCGTTGGATGGCAAAGTGCAAGGAAGAATTGTCTAGGGAAAAGACTAGCTATCGGCGATTCTCCCAAAATATTCAGGCAATAGTGCAGGATTTTGAGGCCATACCTATTGATGAAAATATGTGGAAGCCAAAGGTTGGTATTGTGGGAGAAATTCTGGCTAAATATCATCCTGTAGCTAATAATAATATTGAGAAGGTACTTATGGAGGAAGGGGCCGAGGTGGTTATGCCTGACTTCGTGGACTTCTTTATGTATTCAGCCTATGATGCTGTGGTGAAAAGGGAGCTTTTAGATGGCAAGCTGAAAAGCAAGCTGATTGCTCAGATGTTTATCCAGCTGATGGAGTTCTACCGCCGTCCTGTTAGGAAGGCTATGAAGCACAGCAAACGTTATTTGCCACCTCATACTATCGGGGAGATTGCAGCCTTGGCTAAGGAGCATGTTTCCTTGGGCAATATGGCTGGCGAGGGCTGGTTCCTTACAGGAGAAATGGTGAAGTTGATTCGTCATGGGGTGCCCAATGTGGTGTGCCTGCAGCCTTTTGGCTGTCTGCCCAACCATATTACTGGCAAGGGTGTTATTCATAGCTTGCGAAAACATTACAAAGAGGCTAATATATTAGCTATAGACTGTGATGCTGGCGCCAGCGAGGTAAATCAGCTGAACCGTTTGAAGCTGATGCTGTCTGTGGCCAAGGAGAAAAATCCTAATATGCAGAATGCTGACCGAAAGAAAGCGTGATTGTATAATTTATGAAGAAAAAATATAAAGCTACAGCGGCACTGGCGGTAAGTATTGCAGGAGCTGCTGGTACAACTGGTCTGGCTCAGACAGGCTTTCTGGGCGGAATGGTGCATAATGGCTTTTTGGCAGCCACCATCGGTGGCTTGGCTGATTGGTTTGCCATAACAGCTCTGTTTAGAAAGCCTTTGGGAATTTCCTATAGAACTGAGATTATTATCCGTAATCGCCAGCGTATTATGCAGGCGGTGGTAGATTTTGCTGCCAATGATTTGCTGGCTACGGAAAATATCATGAAATTTGTCAATCAGCAGGACTTAGGTGGATTTTTAACAATTTTTGTTAGAAAGTACGGTCAGGAAAAGCTGATGCCTCATGTAGAGAAGATAGCTGTACAAATGGAGCAGGAACTTTCTGCGGAGGCTATGGCGAAGCTTATGGCTCCTCATATGAAGAATCTGCTTACAGATGATTTGTTGGAGTCTATGGCAGGGGAAATGCTGGCAGGACTGTCCCATGAGGAGCAGTCTAAACGGTTGTTGTATGTGTTGGCAGAAGGCCTGGAGCAGTTGTTGAAGGACCAGAAGCTAAAGCAGCTGTTGGCAGAATATATGGAGGAGCTGCTGACAGAATATGGAAATGCTGTTACCAGCAGATCCTTTGTTATAGGCCTCTTGGGCTTGTCAGGTAATAAGCTGGCAGATCAGCTATCAGATAAAATAGTTCACTGGCTGTCAGAGCTGTCACAAAATCCAGCTAGAGAGGCGCAGGCTGTTGCTTGGCTGTCAGATAATCTAAAACAGCTATCTCAAAAGGATAATGTGGTTCAGCTATTAGCTCAGATGATGGGTAAAAAGCTGACAGAGGAAAGATTGCAAATCATTCTGCAGGATGTATTAGAAAGTCTTTTGTCTAAGGGAGCCTTATCCCGTCAGCTGGTGGCTTGGGCAGAGGGATATTTGCAGCAATTTTTGGTAAATACTGCTTGGCAGCAACAGGCAGATAGCTGGTTAAAAAAATGGCTGGCTGATGAACTGGGGAAGCATCATGATATTATTACGCACATGATTGAAGAAAGATTGGGCCAGCTATCAGATAAGGAGCTGGTGGAGTTTACTGAGGCCAAGGTTGCAGATGATTTGCAAATGATTCGTATAAATGGTTCTGTGATAGGCTCTTTAGTGGGCATGGGGCTTTATGCAATTGTATATTTAGCAGGGCAGGTGTTGTGGCCATGATGTGGAAAAATTGGAATAAGGCTGATAAAACTCTGTTGGCAGCAGCAGCTATCTTTTGCTTTGCACTGTGTCTAAACATTCAGTATAAGGATAATGTATATGCTAAAGGCTTTTTGTTCTGTGCCGAGGCGGCTTTGGTAGGTGGTATTGCTGATTGGTTTGCGGTTACAGCTCTTTTTGAAAAGCCTTTGGGATTTCCTTGGCATACAGCGATTTTGCCAAGACGTCGGCAGTCATTTATTGAGGCTACAGGCCGAATGCTACAGCAGGAGTTCTTTGGTAGAAAAAGCCTGATAAAAAAGATAAGGCGAATTGATTTTGCCAATATGGTGGTGGCATGGCTGGGAAGGGTTCAGACCAAGCAAATGTTATCTGGCTGGCTGTTAACCAGGCTGCCATTGTGGCTGAGTAAGCATGGCAGGCTGCCTGATGGAGCACTGAGTAGAAGCTCAGCTTTTGAGTTAAAGGCTGAAAGTCTGAGACCTATTTCAGATTACGCTATCAGAGCGTTTTATGATTTTGCCAAAAATCCGGAATTTTACCAACGAGTAAAAAATGGTTTGGAGGAATATGTTGATTCCAAGCTGCAAGGACCTATGGCTATAATGATGGCTGGCTTTGCCCAGTCTGCCAATATTATTAATGTGGATGAGGCTGCTGAACTGATTCAGAAGAAAACTATTTTGCTTATGGAAAGGGTTCAGCAGGAAAATACAGCAGAGTACACCCAGGTTCAAGAATCTCTGGAAAAAATTTTTGATTTTTATGAAAAAAATTTGCTTATTAAGCAGGAATTAAATGATGTCTTGTTGAATAATGCAGAGAGATGGGATGTTTGTGAGCGTTTGTTAAATCAGAATGGCCAAATGGATGCTTTTATTGAGAAAAATTTGGTACAGTTAGTAGAGGAGTTGCTGGAAAGAGCAGAAGCATTGCTTTCTAACAATAAAACCCTGCGGGAAGAATTAAATAGTTTGATTTATCAAATGGCGGCGAGAGGAGCCTTACAGGCCCAGGAGTTATTGGGGAGTATTACCAATGATGTGCTGGGAACTATGACGGATCAGCAAATAAATCGTCTGGTGTATGACAAGGCAGAGCCGGATTTATTGTGGATTCGGATGAATGGCTCCATTGTAGGTGCTTCAATAGGCTTGGTTGTATTTGTAGGGATGCAATTTGTTTAAAAAAAGGCGGGGGTATTGATTATGAAAGGTAAGTTAATTTTATGTCATGTACTATGTACAGCCATTGGGTGTATTGCAGGTGCTTTGGCAGCTTCCGGTATGGGAGTATTTGGTGGCGCCCTGTTGGCTGTAGTGGTAGCAGCTGTATTGGGGGCTGTGGGCATTAGCAAAATTGTGGCGGAGGAAGAGGATATTCCTACCATGAAGCCAGTTTTGAAGCCTGCTGTCCAGAAGGCTCCAGCGCCAGTAGCACCACAGCCTGCCAAGGTACAGCATTCTGATATGGATTTGTTGGGCTTGTCTGAGGAAATGGCTTTTGCTTCCCAGCAGGTTGTATGGGGAATTAACCAGTTCGAGGTTGCTCTTAAGAAGCTGGGGGATTTGTCCAACGATATTAGTTCCAAATCTGAGAATAATGCCAGCAGTCTGGAGGAGGCTTCCGCTGGTGTTATGGAAATTGCCGGCGTAGCCAGCGATATTTCTGAAACTGCTCAATCCAGTATGGATCAGTGTCATTCCTCTACCTCTTTGGTAGAAAAATATCAGCGAGAGGTAAATGAGGTTACTTTGGCTATTAAGAATGTAGGCCAGGTGGTACAGGCAGCCGTAAATGATATTGATGAATTGAATAATGCTTCTGAGAAAATTGCTAATTTTGTAGAGAAAATTCGTGGTATTGCCAGCCAGACCAATCTGTTGGCCCTGAATGCTGCCATTGAGGCTGCACGGGCTGGAGAGCATGGCAAGGGCTTTGCTGTAGTAGCCGAGGAGGTTCGCAAGCTGGCTGCTGAAAGTGAGGAAACTACCAAGGAAATAGAGGCAATTGTTAACGAAATCACTGGCACTACCGCTGGCGTAACTAAGAGTATGCGAGAGGGCAGTGACAGACTCCAGTCTGTAGAAACTATGGCTGGAGAATCTGCCAATGCTATGTCTGAGATGGTGAAGAATATTCACACCATTGAAAATGTGGTAGACAATCTCAGCAATATGTCTACCAAACAGCGGGATACCACTGGTGAAATGGCCAAGGTTATTGAGAATATTGGTCAGGCCACTGTGGATATTGCGGCTCATACCAGGGAAACCAATGATAGTGTTGGCCATCAGATTAACAACATGGATGGGCTTAATAATTATGCCAGCTCCTTGCTGTCTGTAGCAAATAGACTGCAGGAGGCTGCAGTAGCCTTCAAGAAGTCAAATGAGCTGATTTTTGCGGTAAATCCATTTACAGCTCCGGACATTATTAGAAAGACCTATATGCCTATTTTGACCAAGGTGGCCAAGGATGCTGGCTACAAGGCCAGAACCATTATTGTAAATGATTATGATGCTTTGGGCAGAGCGTTGAAAAACGGTACGGCTGATATTGGCTGGTTCTCTCCTGCTGCATATGTTTCTGCCAAGAAAGACACTAATTTACAGCCATTGGTAACACCAAAGGTAAACAATAATACCTCCTATACAGGCTATATTATTGCCAAAAAGGGCAGCGGTATTAAGAGCATTAATGATTTGCAGGGCAAGAGCTTTGCCTTTGTTGATAAGAAATCAGCTTCTGGTTATGTATATCCTAGGGCAGCGCTGCTGGAAAATGGCAAGAATCCAGAGCATTTCTTTAGCAGCACCAGCTTCCTAGGCAGCCATAACAAGGTTATTGATGCGGTTATCAGCGGTGAGGTTCAGGCTGGCGCAACCTATTCTGAGGCATTTGACGATGCTGGCCAGAAGGCAGCGGCTAATTTGGATATCATCTTTATGACAGATCCTATTCCAAAGGATGCTATTGCCGCAGCACCTACTTTGCCAAAGGATGTAGTTGAAACTCTGACCAAGGGCTTTGAGGGAGTTCGCACCGGAAATAGCGAGTGCGGCACCGCTATGGAGTCTGCCCATATTGATGGCTTTGTTCAGGCCAACGATTCTGATTATGATGTGGTAAGAAGAGCTATTAGTCAGTAAAAATAGCAAACTATCTGCTTTGCCAAGTGTGCCGCAAAGTCCCCGACTTTAGGTATGGGGATATAAGTCACGCAAGGTGCATTTGTGACAGTATAGAAGAATTATTAATAAGGACTGAGAATAACAGATTTTTTTCTGATTTATTCCAGTCCTTATTTTTTTGTAGTTTCCGTAAAAAATAAGCAAAAAAATCCAGAATCATAAATAAAGTGTTAAAAATACAAATAATTATAGCCTGCTTTATATAATCTATGGTAAAATAACACTAGGGATAAAGGACTAGTACGGGAATATATCTTTTATGAGCAGGGATATAGAGAAGTATTATTGGGAGAGAACTTATGATGGCAGGTATGAAATATGGAAAAAGGCATGCTTTCCTGGCTGATTAACAATCATATTCAGTCAGAAACAAAATTGGATCAGGTTTTTGGTCCGCTTATTTATCTTGCGCAAAAGAATGATGATATCAAGGTGGAATCTGCTAATACAGCCTTTGAAGACCTCTTTGACTGGCATGATTACAATTGGCAGCATGGGATGTATGTAGAACACATCTTGCCTACGGGAGGAAGAAAACGGTTTTTGGATGCTTTGACCAAAGCCGGAGAAAAGCCTTGGAATCAGATTATGCTGGATACAGAGCTTAAGAAAAAAGATGGAACAATACTGTATTGCAAGGCGCATATTTTTTGTATAGACAAAAATGTAGAAGAAATAAAATATCTGGTGCGTTTGGACTATGATTTGGAAAGTCAGATAAAGGATGCTTTATTTACTGAGGCATTATGCCAAAGCAAGGTTAATTGCTGGTATTGGGATATGAATCAGGGGACGGCTACTTTTTTCAATACGGATATTCCAGAAAAACCATTGCAAAATGCAGAATTTATGAATGATTCCTATGTTTTTATCAAGGATTTTCCCCAGGGATTTATTCATTCTGTGGATTTTGTGGGGCAATATAGAGATGGCTTCATGGATTTTGTCAAGAAACTATTATCCCGGAAAACTGAGGGAGATGTTCACGAAGAGGTGGCCTTTAAAGGTGGGGATCAGGAACTAATCTGGGTATCCTTTACGGCTCAGACGGTGAGAAATGCTGATGGTATTCCAGAATATGCTATGGGCACCTGGAGAAATATTACGGATCAAAAGGTTAATGAGCAGCAGCAGCAGCACAATAACTATTTGGTGGGCAATCTTATTAGGGATTCTGTTTATGATATTACTGTTAATGTGAACAAGAATTTCTTCGTGGCAGATAATAGCTTGGAAAAATGGATGGAGGAAACCAGAATTTTTGCTGCCTACTATGATCAAGCGATTCGGGAAATTGCCAATGAAAGGGTAGTAAAGGAGGACAGACAAAGGTTTTTGGACTTTTTCTCTTTGGAAACCATTCGCAATTTGCCAGAGGATGAGAATGTTTCTATAGAGTACCGCCGTAAATATAAGGGGCGGGAAAATTGGTTCAAGGTTACGATTAATACCTTTAGTTTGGATGAATTTACGGACAAGTGGATGTATGCTTTGGTTTATGATATTGATTCTGTGAAGAAACGGGAAATCATGCTGGAGCAAATGGCGGCCACTGATGCTTTGACTGGCTTATATAACAGAAAGCATAGTCTTGATATGATGGCGGAGTATATACAGAAATATCCAGAAATGCCTAATGCTGTGGTTTATATGGATCTGGATAATTTCAAAAGTGTTAATGATACTTTGGGCCATGCAGCTGGAGACAGCTTGCTTATTCGTGTAGCGGAATCTATGCGAAAATATTTTGGCAAGGATGCGGTGCTGGGCCGTATTGGTGGGGATGAATTTATTCTCATGTGCTATAATGCGAACCATGAATATGTGGACCAGATGATGAAAGATTTTGTGAATTTTGTAGGTTCCCAATGCAAGGAAGAGTGTCCAACGGTTAAGGTTACAGTATCCTTAGGCTATGTATTGTATCCTGATTATGGCCGTGATGTGTCAGAGTTGGCGGATTTGGCAGATAAAGCTTTGTACAAGGCCAAGCGACATGGTAAAAATATGGCCTTGGCTTATAACAAGGATTTGGACGAATAAAATATAGATTTTGCAGGCTGCAGTGTAGGATTTTCTATACTGTGGCCTGTTATTTTTTGCAGAATTAAGAATATGTGAATAAAATTTTATAAAAGTGTTGACATAGGTGCAGATTTGTTGTAATATATACATCGTTGTCGCTGAGATACAGCAGAGCAA
>ERZ506022.111-NODE-111-length-19681-cov-14.9019_pt1 | contig 19681 bp, 17 predicted proteins | sample MGYA00512184_ERZ506022 | MGnify/ENA metagenome assembly ERZ506022
TTCTCTTTATTGTAGGCGGTGCCTTTGTAGGCATTGAGAAAATCATTGCCAAGCGGTTGAAGGCTACTGACACCGGTATTGGCTTTGGTGCCAAAATCGAAGGCCAGAATGAAAAGCCAAAATACAATGATTTGATTCACAAAACCAGACCAGAGGATTTGATGAAATTTGGTATTATTCCAGAAATCATTGGCCGTCTCCCTGTTATCTGCACCTTGGAAGATTTGGACGAAAACGCCCTGCTGCGGATTCTCACCGAACCTCGCAATGCCCCAGTAAGACAGTACAAGAAGTTGATGGAAATGGATAATGTGGATTTGGAATTCTCTGATGATGCCCTCCATGCTGTAGCTCAGAAAGCTATTGAGCGGAAAACCGGCGCCCGTTCCCTCAAGGGAATTATTGAGGATGTTATGCTGGATATCATGTTTGATATTCCAAAATCCGACAAACACCGCAAGGTAACCATCACTGCTGACTGCATTAACAACCATGCCACACCTATTGTTGAGGATTTAGAATAAGAAAAACTAAAAAGGCTTCTCTAAACGCATTTTGCTTTAGAGAAGCCTTTTTTATAACCCCTACATTATTGAAATAAAATGCCTTTGCATCTTATTTTAATTTTTCGAGATCATTTTTTACTGCATCTGCTATTCCCAATATAGACTGAGACGAAGCAGATATTTCCTCAGTTGTGGCTGCCAGATTGCAGGTTTGCTGGTTGACAGTTTTAACAATATCCTTCAATTTAGCCAGCTTGCCCACCATATCCGTAACATGATTCAGGACTCTTCTCTGACTTTCATTACTGCTAACAGCAGTTTCTTTGGAGCTGGCCGCCAATTTGTTGATTTCATTAGCCACAACCGCAAAGCCACGCCCTGCTTGGCCAGCCCTGGCTGCCTCAATGCTGGCATTCAAGGCAAGCAGATTCGTTTGGGAAGCAATATTTACAACCTCTGCATTGTTCTTGTCAAGAGCCTGCACCAGTTTTTCTATTTCGTCCAGTGCCACCTGCACTTCCTCACAGAAGCTGTCCACCTCTCCTATTTCGGAAGATATATTAGAGCTTTCCTCTGCATTGACATCATTGCCTTTCACCATTTCATCAACAGAGCTATGTAGCTGATTGAATTGCTCATTCACTTTGCGGATTGTTTCGACAACCAATTGCTGAGTTGCTTCTATGTGATTTTTTTCTTCCCGCACCTCTTCGGCAAGCTTGACAGCCTTATGTTTCTGCGCTTCAGCTGTATCTTTAAGATAATGAATACAATTTTCTTTTTTATTAAACCCATTATATATGGCGACAGCCATTTTTTCGCAGGTCTCATAGCCGCAACATTCGCAATCTATCTTGCGAGATGCTTCTGTATGCTTCAACATACTGTTAAAAATATTTTCCAATTCTTCCTTATCTGGCTGCCGCACACGGCAGGAAGCTGAACGATCTGTATATTGACGCAGATAATCCTCCAAACGCAAATGTGCAAACTGCGAATTTAGCTTCTTCAAGCGGTCAGCCGGCGATAACTTCTTTGACCAAGGGCTTTTTTTATTGCTTTGTTTACATTCTTCCCGGATCTTCTGCACATTATACAGCGCATCATCCGTTTCTAGTTTGGACTTCTCTATGGCAGTACCGTACAGACAACCCATGCCACAGTTTAGGGCATCAATAAATAATTCCTTGTTTCCTCCTCTGGCAATATCCTTTTTATGCTTCTCCAGATACTCAAAAACATGCTTTTCTCCCTCTATCTGACGAATGTAGATGTCCTCACCCAAGAACCAATATACATTCTCCTTCAGCCCGCCCGGCATAGGATAAAGCGAACCCAAGCCATATTCAATCTCATCGCTGGCCAGATGCCCGCTGATATTATGTTTTCGCACATATGCCATAAGATGCTCAAAGGTTACATTGTAATTTACATAACCATGATTATTACTGTCCTCTATTTCTGCTTTCTTGGCAATACATGGACTAATAAAGGCCAGCTTATCCTGTATCCCCATTTCTTTACGGGCATAAATAGCGGCGCACATCATGGGGCTCTGAACCGGAAACAGCTTCGGCAAAAGTTCGGGAGCATATCTTTCGATATAACCCACTACTGCTGGGCAGGGCTGTGAAATTCCTCCCTGAAAGTTGTGCTTTTGAATATAGTTCAAATACCCCCAGGTGGTAATATCCGCACCAAAGGAAACATTTATTATCCTGTTGACACCCAGTCTCTTCAAGCCACCTAGGACTTTTTCATATTCGTCCATATAATTTGCTCTAAAAGCAGGAGCAACCAACAGTGAAATAGATTCTCCTCTTTGCAAATCAGCAAAAAATTTCTCTGTATCATCATAAAATGCTCTGGCATTATGCTGGCACGCATCAATACAAGCACCGCATCCAATACACTTTGCAGGGTCTACATCTATACTTTGGATTCCGTCCTGCTCAACAGCTATACAGGCACCTTCGCAATAGCAGGCTCTAATGCATTTATTGCACCCAATACATTTGTCATTGGTATAAACTAATTCCATGTATCTACTCGCTCCTATCACATACACACATTTATACAATCCTTGTTATTATTGTATTATACTATTGTTTTTCTCAAATAGCTACACGAAATTATACTCTCTAAATTTAGTCAACCTGACTATTTTTATCATAACCATGCAGCTTGTGCTTGATTTCCTTATCGGCATACATACGCTGGTCTGCCAAGGCAATTACCTGCTGCAAATCCTGACCATCCTCTGGATAACGGGCAAAACCCAGACTTACAGTAATGTGCAGTTTTTTATCCAAACACCGTACCCGCTGGGCAAAAGCCTGGTCGATATTTTCCTTAAATTGTTTATACCTAGCTTCCTCAACCTCTTCATCCACCAGAATCACAAATTCATCCCCACCAATTCTGAAAGCTGAATAGCCGGTATTTTCCTGTATTCTTTTGGCAACTGTCTTTAGGAGAGCATCCCCTATATTATGGCCAAATCTATCATTAACAGTCTTAAAATAATTTATATCGATATAGCATAAACCGAAGCTGCTGCCCTCCTGCACTAGATGCTCCAAACTAAGGTCAAAGCTTCGCTTATTCCCCAGTCCTGTCAAGCCGTCCATAAGGGACATTTGAGAAAACATCCTCTTAGCTTCTGCCAAACGCAGAACCATATAGCTCATAGCTGTAAATAACAACACCAAAAAGAAACCAAAAACTCCGTGAGGCAGTATCTCCCTATAGTTACTCCAGCCATCTGCTGGCATAATAGCCAGCTTACAACGGGTATCCAGAACCTGAAACTCCACTACCTCCGGGTCTACCATCTCCTGCCCCGAATCAAGAATCAGATGCCAGTCCTGACATATGGGACAAAAAAACTCTAATGCATAGGTATAACCAAAGCTGTTAAAAGTTTCTATTGTAGCGTTAAAAACCTCCGGCACCTTGATAACGGCTATGGTAAAGCCCCAAAATACCTTTTGGCCGGACTCATCAGTTTTATACACTGGATGTCGCAGTGCTATGCCCTTGCCTCCCTGGACTAAATCAAAAGGCCCCTGAATAATTGTTTCACCAGTATCTTTAGCATATCTTGATATAGGCCCCCGCTTTTCATCCTGAAGCAAATCCAAAAAGACAGCCTTATTGCCATCGAATGGATATATCTTCGTCACCTTCCCCTGGGGTGCCAGTTGCAAGCTGTCAATATAAGGATGATATTTCATCAGCCTTTTGGCAGTGCTGTCAAAACTCAAAACCTGCCAATTATCCCCATCAGCCAATATTATCTCCAAAGCGGAAGCCACGCCATAGATTTCTTCAATATCCTTTTCCAGGTAAGCAGCTCTATTTTGAGCATTTAAAACAGCCCGATTGTGTTTTTCCGACTGTATGGCCTGCCAAATATCATGCATTACCAGACCATAAATAACCATGGCTAGGACAAATATACCTGCTACAATTTTAAACTTATTTCTTATCATGAAATTATCCCATGCCATGTACAGCCAGCCTCCTTATCTTATCTTTTCTTTTCCTATGAATAACTATTATTATCATACAATTATTTTTAGATAAATTCAAGACATTTTTCCTAGTTTTTATTAGGATTTAATTAAAAAGCTGCCTGCATATATTCCGCAGACAGCTTATTTTTTTATTTGTTTTTAATCCACCTGACCATGATATTCAATGGAGCGGATTTCCTTCACGGCATTCTTTTCATCCACCATAACTACAGTTGGCTTGTAGGCAGCAGCTTCTTTCTCATCAAAGAAAGCATAGGCCATGATGATAACTATATCCTCTGGCTGTACCATGCGGGCAGCAGAGCCGTTAAGGCAGATAACACCGGAATTACGAGGCCCTGGAATAACATAGGTTTCCAGACGGGCACCATTGTTATTATTAACTACCTGTACCCGCTCATTAGGCAGGATGTGGGCAGCTTCCATCAGGGCTTCATCAATAGTAATGCTGCCCATATACTTCAAATTGGCTTCCGTAACAGTGGCGCAGTGAATTTTGGACTTTAGCAGATTCAGTATCATTGTTTTTTCCTTTCTGAATACAGGACAGCTGAACAAATATGGACAGCCTTTAGCAACCGATAATAATATTGTCAATCAGGCGGGTTTTGCCGATTTTAACAGCAATGGCCAGCAGGCTTTCACCCTTAACCTGAGAAATTTCCTTTAATTCATCAAAGCTGTAGAGCTCTACATAATCAATTACAGCCATAGGCTCTGTAGCAATTTCATTGCGAACAATATTTTTCAAGGCCTCTACAGATGTTTCCCCAGCCTTATAGGCCTCCTCAGCCTTCTTCAGACTTCTGGACAATACCAAGGCTGCCTGCTTTTCCTCTGGGGACAAATAAGCATTGCGGGAGCTTCTAGCCAAGCCGGATTCCTCACGGACAATAGGTACCATATTTACATTCACCTGAATGTTCAAATCCTTCACAAAGCGTTTGATAACCAGTACCTGCTGAGCATCCTTCTGACCGAAAAATGCCTCCTGAGCCCGGCTCAAATTCATCAGCTTGGTAACTACAGTAGCTACGCCACGGAAATGACCAGGACGCTGACCACCGCAAAGCTTGCCAGTAAAGGCAGATTCTACATTAACATAGGTACCATATCCCTCTGGATACATTTCTGCAGGCTCTGGATGGAATACGGCATCCACACCTACAGACTCCAGCTTGCGGCAATCCTCTTCAAAACGGCGAGGGTATGCATCATAGTCCTCATTAGGGCCAAACTGTACAGGGTTTACAAATACAGAGGCAATCACCACATCACATTTAGCCTTAGCGGTACGCATCAGAGTAAGATGACCTTCATGGAGGGCACCCATAGTAGGCACCAGCCCAATAACCTTGCCTGCCTGCTGGGCAGCCTTGGCAAACTCTGTAATCTGGGCAACTGTACGCAAAATTTTCATAATTATCCTCTCCTTGCAACAAGCAGACAGCTAGCTCTGTCTGAGGAAAAATAAAGCGTTTCCTGAATGCCTACCAGGAAACGCAGATACACTTAGCCATGCCTGCGACTTTTGGGCACAAAAATACCAACACAGACAAAGTTTATGAGGTTTCCGGTCTCGGTTCATGGGAATCCAAGCCGTGACAGTCAAATCAACTGTCACGCGTTAGCATATCACAACTTTTAACAAAATTCAATACTAAAATATGGAAAAATACTATCTGAACAGGGAAAGTACATAGGCTAGCACCAGCTAACATTTACTTTCCCTAATATAAAAGGTATAATATAGCAAACATAGTATGAGTAATTCAATGTAAAATTATTGCTATAGGAGGCGATAAATGTATGAACGAATCCTTTAATATTTACGAATTTGTCAACACCATGAAAAATATTACTCCGGAAGAAATCTGGGATATGCTTTTTATTCCCGGCTGTATCTTCTTGGCTGCCCTGTGTATCGGCCAATTTATTAACAGCCTGATTGCCAACTGGCTGGAAAGACATTTTGATGAAGATGAGATTTCCATTCGCTATATTATTTTGAAATCTGCCCGAGGACTGCCTAGAGCCTGGATTGTAGGTATGACTCTTTATTGGCTGATTAATTCCACCAATATTAATTGGGCTGCCGCCAATTTGTTTTCCTACATACTTTCCGCTTGGCTAAGCTTTACCCTGTTTCAGGTTATGGCTAGAGCCGCCACTGGCTTTATTGAGCTTTGTGCCCAGCGAAACAAAAATATTCCTCAAACCAGCCTGTTGCCCAATATTATTAATGTAGTAATCTACGCTATGGGCATTTTGCTGATTCTCAGCTCCATGGGAATTTCCATTGCCCCATTGCTAACTGCTATGGGTATTGGTGGTATGGCCATCGCCCTTGGTTTGCAGGAAACCCTGGCCAATATCTGTGCCGGTATCTACCTGCTGATGTCCAAGCAGCTAAGCATTGATGATTATGTCCGTCTCAGCACGGGAGAAGAGGGCCGGGTGGCAGATATTACCTGGCGTTTTACCACCATTATTGCCACCTCTGGCAACGCTGTAGTCGTACCAAATCAAAAAATCTCCAGCGCCATTATTACCAATTACTGTATGCCAGAGCCGGATATGACCATTAAAGTTCCCTGCGGCGTTGCCTATGACAGTGATTTGGATTTTGTGGAGCAGGTTACCTTGGAGGTAGCTTGGGAGATTACGCAAAAAATTGACAATACTGTTACCAAAAAACCAGGTGTATTTTTCCACACCTTTAATGAAAGCAGTATTGATTTCAATGTGGTGCTCCATTGCAGCAAATTTGCTGATCAGTTCAAGCTAAAGCATGAATTTATCAAGGCTCTCACCAAGCGTTATCGTCAGGAGGGCATTGAAATTCCTTTCCCTATTCGCACCGTATACAATCACTCAGTCCATGAGGAAGCCTAGACAAAACATATCCCCTAGGCAAAAGGGTGTACACTGGTCAGATTTGTTGAAAAGTGATATAATGTGTTATTAAACAATATAAAGGAGTAAATTTTTTATGCGTAGCTTTACCGTCAAATCAACCACGGAAAGTGGCCTTTTGGTGGCAATTACGGTTATTATGGCATTAATTGCGGTATATATGCCTGTTATGGGCATTGCAGCCACCATGCTGTGGCCCTTACCCATAATTGTGCTGATTGTCCGTCATGGCATGAAATATGGCCTGTTAAGCATTGCCGCAGCCAGCGTTATTATGTCTGCCTGTATCTCTCCTGTAAGTGCGGTACATATGGCAGCCGCCTTTGGCCCCACCAGTCTGGCTCTAGGCTACGGCTTCCGTCAAGGCTTGACGGCATCCCGTATCTTGCTCTATGGCTTAGTGGCCTCCTTGGCCGGTGTTTTTCTTACCGCCGCCCTGACTCTGGCCTTAACTGGTATCAATCCATTGGCTATGTCTGAACAGATTAATGCCATGAAGGAATCTGCCGGTGCTGCCTTTCAGCTTTATGAGACTGTAGGCATGGATCCTGATGAACTGCAGCGCACCAAGGATGAATTTATGCAGTCTATGGACTACATTACCCTGCTTTTGCCAGTGGTTCTGCTCCTTAGCGGTATGCTGACAGCTTGGCTGAATTTTGCTGTGGGTGGCAAGGTACTGCGCCGTCTAGGACACAGTGTAACCACACTGCCTGATTTGGATGATTGGCATCTCCCCAAGGCTTTGCTTTATATCTTTGGATTTGCCTTGGTAGGCCTTTATTGGGGCAGCACCCGGGAGATTGAGCTTCTCCAGCAGGCTTCTCTGAATGCCTATGTATTATGTACCTTGGCGGGCTTTATTCAAGGCACTGCGGTGCTCAGCAAGCTTACCAGGAACCGTCTCAACCGCTGGATATTCTGGATTATCATCGTCTTTGTTTTCGTTAACGGTACTATTTCTCAGCTTGTGTCCATCTTCGGACTTTTTGATATTCTGTTGGACTATCGCCGGAGATTTTCCCGCTAACAATTATTTAGGAAGAAACCAAGAGGTAATATTATGCCACGTAATCTAAATGCCTGGCTGGATATCTGCTTTATCCTGTTTGCGGCACTTATTCTTACAGGTATACTAACTTATTACAATTTATTTATTGGCCTAGGAGCTGGGCTGGTATGGCTCTGTCTGCTGTTTTTTGGCCGAGAACGCTGTCTTTGCCGCAGCGAGGAGTTTGAACACTACTGTCATACAGTTATTAGCAATGTAAACTCCGCCGCCAATTACGCTTTGGAAAAACTGCCCCAGGTGATTATTCTGGTGGATAAAGAGGGCCGTATCCAGTGGTTCAACAAGGAGCTGGAGAAGCATATCAACATAGAGCCTACCTACAATATTGCCATGGCAGATTTCTGGCCAGAGCTGGATTTGGAGCCTTTGTGGGGCCGCAATGGCAAAACTGTTTTTGTCCATGAGAACATTCACTATCAGGTTATCCATAGGCCTGTTTCCACCAAGGAAACCCCTTGCGGTATGCTGGCACTGTACATTCAGGACAATTCTGCCCTGGAAATTCTCAAAGGCATTCATGCAGATTCCAGAACTACCCTGATGTATATTCAGATTGATAATTTTAACGATGTACTGCAGGGCTTGAATGATACAGAGCAGAACAGCCTGATTTTCGAAACCAACAAGGCCATTACAGATTGGATGAACCATCTGGAGGGCTTCCTTCGCAAGGTATCCGAGGATTTGTACGTAGCCGTTATGGAAAAACGCAATCTGGATACAGCAATGGAGGAAAAGTTTGATGTTCTGGACAAGGTACGCAATCTTCAGAACCCTGTACGGCATCTCTCCGTAACACTCAGCATCGGTGTGGCTGTAGCCGACCGTCAAAACCTGAATCAGCTAGGAGGCAAAGCCTATTCCATGCTGGAAATGGCTCTCAGCCGTGGCGGTGACCAGGTAGCCGTGCTGAAACGGGGCAAAACTGAGTTTTATGGTGGTAAAACCAATGCGGTAGAAAAATACACCAGAGTCAAAGCCAGAATCATTTCCAATTCCATCTATGAACTGATTCAGGAATCTGATGAAGTGTTTATTATGGGACACCAGAATGAGGACTTTGATTCTCTAGGCGCAGCTATCGGTGTTTCCCGTATGGCAAAATATCTGAAAAAGCCTGTCCATATTATTCTTAGTGAGTTTAATACAGGCATTAGCAAATTTACAGAAACGCTCAAAACCAAGGAGGGCTACAGCGAATTATTCCTGCCCGCCAACAAGCTTATCAATATTACGGCGGAACGGCCAGTGCTCTTTGTGGTGGATACGCATATCCCCCATCTGACAGCCTCTCCGGAGCTTTTGGAACGTATCAAGGATGTTGTGGTTATTGACCATCATCGCCGCAGCTCCAATTTTATTAAGAATGCCCGGCTTACCTATAGCGAGCCAGCCACCAGCTCCACCAGTGAGTTGGTTACAGAGCTGCTTATCTACTTTAGTGATGATTTAACCCTGCCTCGCGTGGAAGCTACAGCCCTTTATGCTGGCATTTTGGTAGATACCAAGAATTTTGCCGTGCAGACCGGCGTCCGTACCTTTGATGCAGCAGCCTATCTCCGTCGCTGTGGTGCAGATCCAGTATCTGTTCGACAAATGTTCCGTTCAGACTTTGAAACGGAGCAGGCCAAGGCACAGGCCAAAGCACAGGCCCGTATGATGCCTGGTGGCTTGATTATTACCATGTGCCGGGAGCCTTTGCCTAATATTCAGGTTATTGCCGCCCAGGTGGCAGATTCCATGCTGCGAATAGAGGATGTGCGAGTAAGCATGGTGGTATTCCAGCTTACCCCGGATGTTATTGGCATTAGTGCCAGATCCACAGGCACCATTAATGTGCAGGTAATCATGGAACAATTTGGCGGCGGCGGTCATCAGAATGTGGCTGGTGCCCAAATAGTCAATAGCGATATTGACACCGTATTCGAAGATGTTATAACAGCAACTCAATTATTTATAGAGGAGAATGATAAAAATGAAAGTAATACTGCTACAGGACGTTAAAAAAGTTGGTAACAAAGGTGATATTGTAGAGGTTTCCGAGGGCTACGGCCGCAACTTCCTGCTGCCAAAGAAATACGCTCAGGAGGCTACTGCTGCCAATCTGAATGTGGCCAATGCCAAGGCTGGCTCTGCTGCCCGCAAAAAGGCTCAGGACACTGATGAAGCCAAGCTCATGGCTGCCCAGCTCACCAAGATTACCGTAAAGATTCCGGTAAAGGTTGGTGCCAACGGCCGTCTATTCGGTTCCGTTACCGGCAAGGATGTTTCCGATATGCTGAAAAAGCAGCATAATATTGAAATGGACAAGCGCAAAATCTCCATTAAGGGCGAAGTTACCGGCCCTGGTCTTTACGAAGCCGTTATCAAGGTACACCCAGAGATTACTACTACCATTAAGGTTGAGGTTACAGCAAACTAATGAACAATTTCTTTACCAGATTTTTCCGCTTGGACAATTCCAAGAAGAAAAAGGATAATCAACAGCTCCAGCCTCCTCAGGATAGCTTGGCTGAAATGGCTCCCAAGGATGAGCTGGATAGAAAAATTGATATGATTTTCACATTGCTGGTGGATTATTATGGTTCAGACAAATTAGTCATCAAAGCAGGCAAAATGGATGCCCTGCATCTGGTCCGCTCTCCTGCAAAGGGAGAGCGGGTTCTTGCTTTACAGAAGATTATTTTTGAGAACCCTACTCTAACAAAACCACCAGCTGAAAAGGAAATACCTGCTATACTGGATACCCTGACAGAAAAAATGTCGGATATTTTGGCTCGCCGCAGTCTGGAGGCAGATTTGGAGCAAAAAATAGCTGACCGTCTGGAAGAAAACCATCAGGATTATGTACAGGATATCCGTCGTCAGGTATTGCAGGAGGAAAAAGCCGGCGAAACTCCTATGGAACAGCAAAAGCGCCAGAAGCTGGAGGCTATGGATCAAATCAGCCTGACTCAGTCTGTTATGGAGCTGCTGCGGCCCAAGACTCTGACGGATATTGTGGGACAGGAAAGAGCTGTAGCTTCCCTTTTAGCCAAGCTTAGCTCCCCCTATCCGCAACATTTGATTTTATACGGCCCTCCGGGAGTGGGCAAAACCACCGCCGCCAGATTGGTGCTGGAAGCCGCCAAAAAGAGAAAACTTTCCCCCTTTGGGCCAGAGGCTCCCTTTGTGGAAACCGATGGCACTACCCTGCGCTGGGATCCAAGGGATTTAACCAATCCTCTCCTAGGCTCCGTCCATGATCCAATTTATCAGGGCGCCCGACGGGATTTGGCAGATACCGGTGTGCCAGAACCAAAACCAGGACTGGTTACAGATGCCCACGGCGGTATCCTCTTTATAGATGAAATTGGCGAAATGGATACTACCCTGCAAAACAAACTGCTAAAGGTATTGGAGGACAAGCGGGCCTTCTTTGAATCAGCCTACTATGATCCTACGGATGAAAAGGTGCCGGCTTATATTCGGAAGCTCTTTGAGGAAGGTGCTCCGGCAGATTTCGTGCTCATAGGTGCCACCACCAGAGATGCCTCCTCCATCAATCCAGCCCTTCGCTCCCGTTGTGCTGAGATTTATTTTGAGCCTCTAACACCAGAGCATATCCAGACCATTGTCAATAATGCTGTTCAGCGCCTCAATGCCCAGTTGGCAGAAGGAGCAGCAGCCCTTATCAGTGAATATACCATTGAGGGCCGCAAGGCTATTAATATTCTGGCTGATGCCTACAGCTTGGCCTTGGAGCGTGATGAGCAGGTACTAATCACCAAGGAGGATATTTACAAGGTGGCACAGGTGAGCCGTCTCAGCCCTTATGTAACCAAAAAGGCCTCTGATAAATGCCAGGTAGGCCATGTCTTTGGCCTAGGTGTAGCAGGCTATCTTGGCTCTGTTATTGAAATTGAGGCCATAGCCTTCCCTGCCCACGAAAAGGGCAAGGGCACCGTTCGCTTTAACGAAACAGCCGGCTCTATGGCTAAGGATTCCGTTTTCAATGCAGCTTCTGTAGTACGAAAATTAACTGGTCAGGATATACATGACTATGATTTGCACATCAATGTCATTGGCGGAGGCAATATTGACGGCCCTAGTGCAGGCACAGCCATTCTGACGGCTATTATTTCCGCCATTACAGACAAGGCCATTCGTCAGGATACAGCCATAACCGGAGAAATTTCTCTCCAGGGCAAGGTAAGGCCTGTAGGCGGCGTTTTTGAAAAGGCCTATGGCGCTCGCCAGGCAGGCATATCCCGCTTGATTATCCCACAGGAAAATGCCAAGGATATTCCAGCCCATCATCTAGGACTGGAAATCTATCCTGTTGATACAGCCCAGGAGGCTTTAGAACTTTTAATGGAAAAGGAGGAGTAATATGCCCACACAGGATGATCTCATAAAGCTGGCTCCCCCTAATAATATTGAGGCCGAGCAGGCTGTACTTGGCTCCATGATGTCCAAGGCCTCTGCGGTAGCAGATGCTGTGGAAATGCTGAAAACCGAGGATTTCTACCGAGAAGCCCATAGGATTATCTTTAACACCATGAAGGGGCTTTTTAGGGATAATATTCCTGTGGATATTGTTACTCTGTCAGAGCAGCTATCCAAGGAAAATCTGCTGGAAAAGGCCGGTGGCCCTGCTTTTATTGCAGGTCTGGCCAACGCAGTTCCTTCTGCCTCCAGCGTGCCCTACTATGCTAAAATCGTGCGGGAAAAAGCTGATTTACGCAATCTTCTAAATGCCGCCAGCGATATTACAGCTATGGTTTATGATGGGGAGGATGATGTGCCTACCATTTTGGACAAATCCGAAAAGCGGATTATGGAGGCAGCCAGCCATCAGAATACCAGCGATTTTACCCCTATTGGAGATATTGTACTTTCCACCATCGATAAGATTAATACTGTATATGAGGCTCATGGTGGCTTAACCGGTATTCCTACAGATTTTACGGATTTGGACAATCTTACCTCTGGTCTACAGCCATCAGATTTGATTCTGGTAGCTGCCCGCCCAAGTATGGGTAAAACCGCCTTTACTCTGAATATTGCCGCCAATGTGGCCATCAGAGCCAAAAAGACGGTAGCCTTCTTTTCCTTGGAAATGTCCAAAAACCAGCTTATGCAGAGAATGCTTTGCTCCGAAGCCAGTCTGGACTCCCAGAAAGCCCGAGTTGGTGAGCTGACCAACGAGGAATGGAATCGCCTGATTGGCATGGGTGAAATCATTGGCAAAGCACCCATCTATATTGATGATACTGCTGGTATCCAGATTAACGAGCTTCGTTCCAAGGCCAGACGGCTGAAATCTCAGCATGGTCTGGATTTGATTATCATTGACTACCTGCAGTTGATGCAGGGCAGCAACACCAAAAACAGTGGTGATAATCGACAGGCTGAGATTGCAGAGATTTCCCGCTCCCTAAAGGCCTTGGCCAGAGAGCTGAACGTGCCGATTATTGCCCTGTCCCAGCTCAGCCGAAGCGTGGAAAACCGTCAAGTCAAAAAACCAATGCTTAGTGACCTGAGAGAATCCGGCTCCCTGGAGCAGGATGCGGATATTGTTATGTTCCTTTATCGCGAGGATTACTATGATCCTCAGACAACCAATCAAAACATTACCGAGGTTATTATTGCCAAGCATCGCAATGGTCCGGTAGATACTGTAAAGCTGTATTTCAAAAAGGAATATACCCGTTTCGACAATCTTTCCAAAATGCAATAAAAATTTTAAAAATCCTGTCTGTATTTTTATTTACAGGCAGGATTTTTGGCATTTAGTGCGAATTAATATGTATACAGTTAATTATGATTATCTGTCTTTTGACAACTGAGGAGGAATATATATGTATAATGAAGAATATCAGCGCTGGCTGGCTGCGGATTTGCAGGATGCTGACCTGTCTCCTGAATTGAGAAAAATTCAGGGCAATGATGAGGAAATCAAGGATAGATTTGCTGTTTCCCTGCAATTTGGGACTGCCGGACTAAGAGGCGTTCTAGGCGCTGGTACTAATCGCATGAATATCTATGTAGTAGCTCAGGCTACACAGGGCTTGGCCAACTGGGTAAAAACTCAGGGTGGCACTCAGACTGTAGCCATCAGCTTTGACACTCGTCTTAAGAGCGATGTTTTCTCCAAAACCGCTGCTGGTGTATTGGCTGCCAATGGCATCAAAGTACGCATCTATGATGCTGCTATGCCTGTACCAGCTCTGTCCTTTGCCACCAGATACTACAACTGTAACGCAGGTATTATGGTAACAGCCTCCCACAACCCAGCCAAATATAATGGCTACAAGGCCTACGGCCCAGATGGCTGCCAGATGCCTGACCAGGCTGCCGATGTGGTATATAACGAAATCCAGAAGATTGATGTCCTCAATGGTGCTCAGCAGATTTCCTTTGCTCAGGGCGTTGAGGATGGCCTGATTCGCTTTGTAGGGGATGACTGCAAGAAGGCTTTCTATGAGGCTATTGAGGCCTGTCAGGTACGCCCTGGCCTGGCTGCTACCTCCGGACTTAAGCTGGTATACAGCCCACTTAACGGCTCCGGTCTGGTGCCTGTTACTCAGGTACTTAAAGATATTGGTATTACTGATATTACCATTGTACCAGAGCAGGAATATCCAAATGGTTATTTCACCACCTGCAGCTATCCAAATCCAGAAATCTACGCTGCTCTGGAGTCTGGCTTGAAGCTGGCCAAGGAATGTGATGCAGATTTGATGCTGGCTACAGATCCTGATGCAGACCGGGTAGGTATTGCCATGAAGTGTCCTGATGGCACCTATGAGCTGGTAACTGGTAACGAAATGGGCGCCCTGCTCCTTGATTATATCTGTGCTGGCCGTATTGAAAAGGGCACTATGCCAAAGGATCCTGTTGCTGTTATGTCTCTGGTATCCACCCCATTGGCCAAGGCCATTGCCAAGCATTACAATGTAGAGCTGCGCAGTGTTCTCACCGGCTTCAAGTGGATTGGTGACCAGATTCTCAACCTGGAGAAAAACCATCAGGAGGATCGGTTTATCTTTGGCTTTGAGGAAAGCTATGGCTATCTGGCAGGCTCCTATGTCCGGGACAAGGACGCTGTTGTAGCCTCCATGCTGATTTGTGAAATGGCTGCCTACTACAGAGCTAATGGCTCCAGCATCAAGCAGCGTCTGGAAGAAATCTACAGCCAGTATGGCCGTTATTTCAACAAAACCGACAGCTTTGAATTCCCAGGTCTTAGCGGTATGGACAAAATGGCTGGCATTATGACTCAGCTTCGCCAGGAACCTCCTGCTGCAATTGGTGCTCATAAGATTACCAAGGCTGTTGACTTCAAGAAATCCGAAGAAACCGGCCTGCCACCAGCTAATGTGCTTCTCTATGAGCTGGAAAACGGCGCTACAGTTATTATTCGCCCATCTGGCACCGAACCAAAAATCAAGGCATACTTCACCACTTTGGGCAAGGATTTGGCCGAGGCACAGGCTCAGAAAGACGAGCTAGCTGCTGCCGTAGAGCCAATCTTCGCTTAATACCAGACATTAAGCTCAATATAATACACACTAATACTGCTCTCCACATGAGGGCAGTATTTTATTGCATTATTTACCCGCTCAAACCCACCAATAAAAATACCCATCAGTAGTTTTTTCAACTAACTGATGGGTATTTTATTAAATAATGCTGTTTTGATATCCCTAGATAAAATACATTAACTGCTCCGAGGTTTTAGTCTCGATATTTTGCATAATATCAGCCAAGGTTACACTGGAAAGAGCATCCCGAATAGCCTTGTCCACATTAGTGAATACCATTTCCTGCAAAGCATCCTCCAGCTGAGGCTGAGTCTCGGCCACTGTCTTATCTGCTGGCTCCATCATAGAGGTTTCAATAGCAGAAAGAATATGATAGGCTGTAATCAGCTTTGGCTCCCTGGCCAGCTGATAACCTCCCTGAGAGCCCTTTAGGGATAATACCAGCCCTCCTCGCTTTAGCAGGGCAAAAACCTGCTCCAGATAAATCTTGGAAATCCCCATTTTTTCAGAAATACTTATAATTGTTATCGGGTTGCCGCCGCTATAGTTCAGTGCCAAATGCACCATAGCTGCCAGTCCATACCGCCCTTTGGCAGAAATACGCATTTTTCAACTTCCTTTCCTAAATACTCTCGTAACTATACTATAACAAATTTTTCATATAAAATCAATATATCATAGCGAATTAATATGTTTTGTAAAAAATATATTTTACCTATTGACAAAATATGAATTATCTATTATCATGTAAGCATATCAATCATATATGTTTAAGAATTTCACATGAATATAAAGGAGATGCGTCATATGTCAAAGGTATATAATAGTGTTACAGAGCTTATCGGTCATACCCCACTGCTGAAGGCCAACAATTTCATCAAGGCCAATAATCTGCAGGCAGATATTCTGGTAAAGCTGGAATACTTCAACCCAGCTGGCAGTGTCAAGGATCGTATTGCCAAGGGTATGATTGAAAAGGCTGAGGCCGAGGGCAAGCTTACCAAGGATTCTGTTATCATTGAACCTACCAGTGGCAATACCGGTATTGGCTTGGCCAGCGTTGCAGCTGCTAGAGGCTACAGAGCTATCCTGACCATGCCAGAAACCATGTCTGTGGAGCGCCGCAACCTGCTGAAGGCCTATGGTGCAGAGATTGTTCTCACCGATGGTGCCAAGGGCATGAAGGGTGCTATTGCCAAGGCTGAGGAGCTGGCAGCCACCATTCCTCATGCTTACATTCCATCCCAGTTTACCAACCCTGCTAACCCAGCTGTTCACAAGGCTACTACCGGCCCTGAAATCTGGGAAGATGCCGATGGCAAAATTGATTTCTTTATTGCTGGTGTAGGTACTGGCGGAACCCTTAGCGGTGTAGGTGAATATCTCAAGAGCCAGAATCCTGATATAAAGATTATTGCCGTAGAGCCAGCTACTTCCCCTGTTCTCAGCAAGGGAACTGCTGGCCCTCACAAGATTCAGGGCATTGGTGCAGGCTTCGTCCCTGAAACCCTGAACACCAAGATTTACGATGAGATTCTCCCTATTGATAACGAGGATGCTTTCAAATATGGTCGTCAGTTTGCTAGAGCCGAGGGTGTACTGGTAGGTATTTCCTCTGGTGCAGCTCTCACCGCAGCTATTCAGCTGGCACAGCGCCCAGAGAACAAAGGCAAGACCATTGTTGCCCTGCTGCCAGATACTGGTGACCGTTATCTCTCCACCTCCCTCTTTACTGATTAATCCCCCTAACTCCCTTATATAATATATACACCATAAAATCACAATCTCCCTATAGATTAGATTTCGCCTCTAAGCCTATGGGGAGATTTTTGTTAATAATAAATTTTTCTATGCAATAATAAAATAAAAACATACTGCATTTAATTGCATATATCGTAAATTTTTTTTAAAACAAACATTAATATGGTGCTAGAAAGAATTTTTTGTGTATAATGTAATTAGATATGTGATGTTTTATCCTTGGAGGTGGGATTATGTGCAGTATTAAAACATTGAATAGTATCAATAGAGCCGTCGTAGATGGTGCCATGAAATATGGCAGTAATGCACTTTATAAAGTATTTCTTTATGGTTCCTATGCAAGACAGGATTATGACAGTGAATCAGATATTGATTATATGGTTGTTATGGATGGCAATTCCGCTGATATGAAGAAACTACGTCGTGAAATGCTGAGTGTATCTGAACAAATCAGCTATGATAATGATGTTGTAGTATCAGTTTTAGTTAGAGACAAAAATACCTTTGAGACGCAGAAAAATATACTTCCCCTGTATAAAAATATTTTGCAGGAAGGGGTTGCTTTATATGGATGATATGAGAAATATTCCAGACTTAGATATCACGATGAGAATTTAATCAACATACTTATGTAATATCGTAGACAAGGAGGTGCCACATGGCCTTGAATCCCGAAGTTCGTGCAAAATTGCAAGCTCGAATTGATGAATTAAAAAAGCGTATGCAGTATGATGCCAATGACCTGGACTATGAAACCCATCTCAATCAAGTGCGGGAACTGCAAAAAATAATTTCCGCTGCCAAATAAAATTACAATTTACATACGCAAATTTGTTATAGCGAGGTATTCGATGTATCCTGCTCTATAGAGCGGAAATATCGAGCACCTCACTATATTTTATAACCCCAAATTATTGAAAGAAAATGGCTCTGCATTTTCTTTCAATGGGGTTTCGACGAGGGTGGGGCTATTAGCTACACCTTGTCATTAGCACAACATCCCGCCACCTGTAGAGGTGTGGGACATCGGACACCTCGTTATATAGTATAAAAATTAACCAACAAATATTGAAAAAAATATAAATGTTAGTTAAAATATAATTGAAAGGATGTGCGTATTATGGCTTATATGCTTGATGTTCTAAATGAAGAATATGATAGACTTATTTCTAAAAAAGATTTCTATATGAACTTAATGAAGAATTTGCAACATGGCAGCATCCAGATAAAAAAAATAAATGGCAGACAATATGCATATTTATGTTATAGAGAAAAAGGAAAAGTTGTTAGTAAATATATTCCCAAGGAAAAGCTTGAAAAAGTTAGAAATGAAATTCTTCAGTACAAACAATCAAAAACTGCATTAAAAAATATTAATGATAATATAAAACTCATAAAGAAGGTGTTATAGTATGCCAAGGAATGGCCAAATCGAAGCATTCAAAAATATGTTAAATGCCATGAAGGAAGCCAATGTATTGAACGGTGTGATTATAGTCGGCAGTTGGGCAGAATATCTTTACAAACACTGCAATTTACTTGATTATTTGTTGACCATGAGAACTCAAGATGTCGATGTTCTGATTAAGAATATGAATAAGCCCTCTGGTCAGGTTAGTAAATCATTGCAACAACATGGATTTATAATGATACCTGATAATAATGGGTTGATGAAATTTGATTACCTAGGTGAATTGGAAGTAGAGTTTCTACTCCAAGAACGTGGAGTAGGACAAAATAAACCATATAAGACGGCATTGAATGTTACCGCTCAAGGTCTACGTCATATGGATATACTATTAGAGTATTGCATATCTGTAAATTATAATGGATTAGATGTGGAAGTTCCTATGCCATTCGCATATATTTTACATAAACTAATAATTAATTCCCAACGACAACCTTATAAACAAGAAAAAGATGCAGATGCCGTTGGAAGTTTATTCAATGCCATCTCAGAAGATGTAAAAAATCAAATGTTATTAGTATATAAAACAGAACTTACAAAAAAAGAACGAATTGCAATTATTGAAACATGTAACAGATTTCCTGAAATATTGGAAAAAATCAAAGTTTTATTACTGTATGACACGACACCGGAATAATTCTTGCACAAATCAATAAATTGTATCATAAACACAAAAATAGACTGTCTCTGCTGCGATAACCAGACTTGCTAGCACCAGATAATCCTGATGCTAACAGGCCTGCTTCATCATCACCACAGTGACAGTCTTTTTCTTTTACATATTACGATATCTTTCAGCAGTGCTGTGAGCCTCGTAATCCCGGTCTGTGCCAGACATCTGAGTCTTACTGCCAGATGGTGGCTTAATATCCTGAATTGGCTCAGCCTCA
>ERZ506022.118-NODE-118-length-19100-cov-14.1244_pt1 | contig 19100 bp, 19 predicted proteins | sample MGYA00512184_ERZ506022 | MGnify/ENA metagenome assembly ERZ506022
AGCTGTACCTTTACTGTGTCCCCGTTCATAGCCGTAGCCATATCATGACCAGCCACAAATATATCTGCCTGATTCTTCATCATGCCCTCTGGCGTAACGAAGCCAAAGCCCTTGCTGTTAATAGACACCTTGCCAACAACGTATTCATCTGTATAGCTGGTCCTTCTCTGGGGCCTGCTCTCTGTATTTTCTCTGCCACCAACAGCCAAAACATTATTGTTCTTGATGGCCTTGCTTCTCTTTTTTCCTCTGCTTGTTGCAGAAGAACGAGCCTTTCTAAAGGTCTGCTTTTTCATGGGTATCCCCCCTCTTCCTATACCACCTATTTAGCCAAAAAATCGGCAATCTTCTCAAAGGCCTCCTGCCTCTGACAATCAAGACTTATCAAATGACCAGAATTATCCAGCCAATAAATTTCTTTCTCTTCACTACCGCTGCGGCGATAAATATACTGAGCGCTCCGCTCCTTTACCGTATGATCATTATGTCCCTGAAGTATCAGCAAAGGACAATGGACTCTAGGCAATTCGATTTTTACATCATCAATCAAATCCAACAGCTCATGAACAGATACGAGAGGCATTTCCCCATAGGAATTATTGCAAATATCCGGTATCCCTGGCAAATTGCGCCGTCTCTTGTGCTTATAACGGCCAGCACATTCCTCCCGGGGAGGAAGACGATACAAATGTCTATCCTCATGGATAAAAATCGGTGCTGCCAGCACCGCTGCCCTATATATAGCTGCATTGGCCGCCAGCTTCAAGGTCAAAAGGCCGCCCATAGACTGGCCTACCAAAGATATTTTGTCACAACAGCCTGCCAACAGGGAATAGCCATCACAGACAGAATCATACCATTCCTCCCGGCCTGTTCGTGCCAAAGCCTCCGGTGTTGTACCATGACCAGCCAAGCGTATCCCCAACACTGTATAGCCCTGAGCATGGAGATACCTTCCCAGCAGCAGCATCTCTGCCGGAGTACCTGTGAAGCCATGTGTCAAAATTACACCATGCTTGCCTCCCTGCAAAAAAAAGGGCTCCCCTCCCTGTAAAACCATTACACCACCTCAAATTCGTCAATACTCTTCTACTATTCTACCACAAAAAATAAGCGTTCTCAATTTATATTGAGAACGCCTACCTGTTAAATCTGTAAAATTTAGAACGCTGTTGTCTTGGCAATAAACAGGGTAAGCACAGCAAATATTGCTGCCAATACCACAGTTACCCGAGCCAAAAGAGCATCCAAGCCTCTGGCACTGCTGCTAAATACAGTATCACTGCCACCGCCCATGCCCATACCGGCGGACTTGGGAGTCTGCATAATTACAGAAGCAATCAGCAGCAAACCCACTACAGCATCTAAAACCATCAAAACCGTAATCATCTACGGGACCTCCTCTATCATTTTCAAAGTCCCTTTATCATATCATATTTAGTCTGCAATAGCAATCTGAATCTTGGTGGTATTATTACCCTTTCTGCTAAAGCCTGCTTCTCCAGAAGAAATGCCGGAGGTAATAACTGTCATATCACCAGCCTCAATATAGCCCTCCTTCAGAGCTGCAGTAATGGTAGCTGTAGCAGTATCATCATCCTCCCAGATACGGCCGTTAATCAGCTGTACGCCCCAATAAAGACTCAGCTGGCGTGCCACCTTGGCAGTGGAGGCATAAGCCACAATATTGGCCAGTGGACGATATTTGGAAACCACCTTGGTGGTATAACCAGAATGAGTAGGAGTCAAAATAGCCTTAGCTCCCAGCTCATAGGACAGCTGCACACTGGAATGAGCAATAGCATCAGTAATATGCTTCTGCTCCTCAATACCCATATGAGCAAAGCGCTTTCTGTACTGAATAGTGCTCTCAGTCTTGATAGCAATCTTGCTCATGGTCTGAACAGCCTCTACTGGATAATCACCGCTGGCAGTCTCACCGCTAAGCATAATAGCATCAGTACCATCAAATACAGCGTTAGCTACATCAGAAACCTCGGCACGGGTAGGACGAGGGTTGTTGGTCATGGACTCCAGCATCTGGGTAGCAACAATAACCAGCTTGCCAGACCGATTACACTTGCTGATAATCTCCTTCTGCAGGAATGGTACATCCTCAGCAGGAATCTCAACACCCAAATCACCACGAGCAATCATGATACCATCAGAAGCCTCAATAATGGCATCAATATTCTTAACACCCTCCAGATTCTCAATCTTGGAGATAATATTCATATGGCCCTTGTGCTCCTTGATCAGCTTGCGGATAGCCTTAACATCGCTGGCCCGCTGAATAAAGGATGCAGCCACATAGTCCAAATCATTCTCTACGCCAAAGATAATATCCTTTTCATCCTGCTCAGAAATAGGTGGCAGACTAACAGCAACACCAGGAGCAGCTACACGCTTCTTAGTGCTCATAGGGCCACTGTTCAAAATCTCAGTAACAATATCCTTGCCCTTGATTTCCTTTACCTTCAGACCAACCAAGCCATCAGACAGGAGAATGGTATTGCCTGGCTTTACTTCCTTGTACAGCTCCTTGTGGCTGATAGGTGCCTGATGCTCATCACCTGGGGTATCAGCATAGGTCAGGACGAACTCCTCACCCTTGGTAAGCTGAACCTTGCCATCCTTGAACTCACCCAGACGCATCTCAGGGCCCTTGGTATCCAGCAGCAAAGCTACAATCTTGTCAGCATGACGAGCAGCATCTCTTACCATTTTAATACGGCCCATATGCTCAGCATGATCACCATGAGAAAAATTAAAACGGGCACAGTTCATACCTGCGGCAATCAGGCCTTCAACCACGCCTGGTTTCTCAGTAGCTGGTCCCATAGTACATACAATTTTAGTTTTCTTCAACATAGTGCAAAACACTCCTTCCGCACAATACACTCATACATCTTCTCTATTGGACTATAAATAATATAAATAGTTTGCTTCCTCATTCATGTGCATTATATATGATAAATCCATACTTGTAAAGCCCTGTAAATAAGTCGTTGCAAACAATGTATACTTTGTACACTTTACTACAGATTATATCAAAATAGGAATTTTGTAAAGACCTAAAGCTTGGCATTGCAATAATTATTCCATCTGGCAAAACTCATCTGGCGAATACCAAAGGTTATTTTTATCTAGTTGGAATTTTTAGCAGGATTTTTATAATTTTTAGCGAATTAATATATACATAACATGGAAATAAAACTTTCATAATTCAGGAAAGGATGAGAAATATGTTTGTTGCAAACCGTATGACCAAGAATCCTATTACCGTGGAGCCTACTACTCCTGTAAATGATGCTGCCAAGCTAATGAAACAGCGCAAAATCCGCCGTTTGCCTGTAGTGGAAAACGGACAGCTGGTAGGTATTATCAGTGACCGAGATGTGATGCGGGTAGCTCCTTCCCCAGCCACCACGCTTTCCAAATTTGAAATCATGAGCCTTTTGGACAAAATGACTGTAGCCGAAATCATGGCCAAGGAGGTAGTATCCCTGCCAGATACAGCCACTATTGAGGAAGCAGCTCTGGTTATGTATAACGAGCGACTCAGCGGTCTGCCAGTTGTTAGCAGCATGGGGGCTGTAGTAGGTATTATTACCGAGACTGATGTATTCAAAACCTTTGTTGATGTTATGGGCCTGGCTGATGGCAAAACCCGCCTCACCCTTGATGTAGTGGACAAGGTAGGAGTTGTTAAGGAGCTGGCTGGCATTATTGCTGATGCAGGCTACAATATTGATAGTATGGTTACCTGCAAGCAGACTGCCATGTCTGGTCACTTTGAAATCGTTATCCGCCTTGATGCCGATAATGTAGACGACATCAAAGACAAAATCGAAGCCAAGGGCTATAAGATTATCCACATCGCCAAAATCGGCCAGTGAGATAAAATCAAAAATACCCTCTGTCTGGAGAAGCTTTTGTGGTTCACTACATAGCTTCTTACATGACAGAGGGTATTTTTATTTTCTATTTTAACCGCCCAGGTAGGCTTTACGAACCTCATCACTGGCAGCCAACTCCTTAGCATCACCACTTAGGGTAATACGGCCGGTTTCCAAGACATAGGCTCTATGGGCAATAGACAGTGCCATATTGGCGTTCTGCTCTACCAACAACACAGTAGTACCTGTTTTGTTAATATCCTGAATAATGGCAAAAATTTCCTTAATCAGCAGCGGCGCCAAGCCCATTGATGGCTCGTCCAACAGCAAAAGCCTTGGCCGGCTCATAAGGGCACGGCCCATAGCCAGCATCTGCTGTTCACCACCAGAAAGAGTACCTGCCAACTGGCCGATACGCTCCTTCAAGCGAGGAAAACGCTCAAATACCAATTCCATATCCGCCTTAATGCCATCCTTATCCTTCCGGGTAAAAGCCCCCAGCTCCAAATTTTCCAGCACGGACATTTCGGCAAAAATCCGCCGTCCCTCTGGCACCTGAGAAATACCTGTCTTAACAATCTCATGGGCAGGCATACCAGCAATTTCCTGTCCTTCAAACTGAATACTGCCGGTCTTAGGCTTCAACAGTCCGGAAATGGTGCGGAGAATTGTAGACTTGCCAGCGCCATTGGCACCAATCAGAGTTACAATCTCACCCTCATTTACCTCCAGGGAAACACCCTTGATGGCATGAATAGCCCCATAAAAGACATTTATGTCATTTACTGTTAGCATAGTTCCCATATTTCCATCAAGCCTCCCCGCCTAAATATGCCCTGATAACCTCTGGATTCTCCTGAATCTCCTTTGGTGTACCATTGGCAATAATCATACCATATTCCAATACATAGATACGCTCGCAGATACCCATAACCAAGCTCATATCATGCTCAATCAAAAGAACAGTCAAGCCAAACTCCTTGCGAATCCAGCTAATCATTTCCATAAGCTCCTTGGTTTCCTGGGGATTCATACCTGCTGCCGGCTCATCCAAAAGCAACAGCTTTGGCTTGGCTGCCAAGGCCCTGGCAATTTCCAAACGACGCTGAGCACCATAAGGCAGATTTTTGGCCTGGTCATAAGCATGACCATCCAGCTTGAAGATTTTTAGCAATTTCATGCTTTCTTCCTCAATCTGCTTTTCCTCAGAAAAATATCTGCCTACCCGAAAAACAGTTTCTGCCAAACCATATTTTACATGGGAATGAAAGGCAATCTTAACATTATCCAGCACCGTCAGCTCAGAGAAAAGGCGGATATTCTGGAAAGTACGGGCAATGCCTCGCTGAGTAATCTCATAAGGCTTCTTCCCCACAATACTCTTGCCAGCAAATTCAATATTGCCAGTGGTAGGCTGATAAACTCCGGTAATCAGATTGAAAGCCGTGGTTTTGCCCGCACCATTAGGGCCAATCAAGCCAATAAGCTCACCCTTATTAATATAGAAATCAAAATCAGAAACAGCCTTCAGACCGCCAAATACAATGGAGACATTTTCTGCTTTGAGAAGTACCTCACTCATGATTCATGCCCCCTTTTGAAAATACGACGGAAGATACCCATGCTGGTAACCTCCATATAGCCAAACAAGCCCTGCGGACGATAGAACATCAGCAAAATCAAGGCCAGTGCATAGATAATCATACGGAACTCAGGCCAAGGCGCCAGAACTGCGGAAATAAAGGTTACCACAAAGGCACCAGCAATGGAACCGGTAATGGAGCCAAGACCGCCCATAACCACCATAATCAGATAATTGAAGGAAGCCAAAAAGGTAAAGGAACCAGGGCTGATAATATAGAAATTATGGCCAAAAAGACAGCCAGCCACACCAGCAAAAGCCGCACCAATGGTAAAAGCCATTACCTTGTATTTGGTGGTATTAATACCCATAGCCTCCGCCGCAATTTCATTTTCCCGAATGGCAATACAAGCCCGTCCATGAGAGGAATTAACAAAGTTTTTAATCACAAACAGAGTGAAAATCATAATCAGGAAAACCCAGGCAAAATTCGTATGATGGGTAATGCCCTTGAAGCCAGCAGCGCCCCCCACATAATCCAGATTCATAATCACAATACGGATGATTTCACCTAAGCCCAGAGTAGCAATAGCCAGATAATCGCCCCGCAGACGAAGGGTTGGCAGACCAATCAAAAAGCCCAGCAAACCTGCCAGCACTGCTCCCGCTATAATAGCCACAATAAAAGGCAGATGGAAGAAGGTAGTCATAACCACGCCGGTATAAGCACCTACCGCCATAAAGCCTGCATGGCCCAAAGAGAACTGTCCTGTATAGCCGTTAATCAGATTCAGGCTCACAGCCATAATAACATTGATGCCGATAATAATCAGATTCAGCTCCCAGAAGGAAGTCAGAACCTTGGTAGTAATCAAAACCTGCAGTATAGCAAAAATCACCAGAGACAGGCCCAGCATAATCAAATCATTTTTACGCAGCAAATTCATATCCTGTCACCTACACTTTCTCACGGGTATTCTTGCCAAAAAGACCAGATGGCTTAAACAACAATACCAGAATCAAAATCGCAAAGGCAGCCGCATCACGGAAGGTGGAGGAAATAAAGCCAGAAACCAAGGCCTCAATCACACCCAAAATAATACCGCCAGCCACAGCACCAGGCAAAATACCAATACCACCCAATACTGCTGCTACAAAGGCCTTCAAACCAGGCATAATACCCATTAATGGATCAATGGAGTTATAATAAACACCAACCAGCACACCAGCAGCCGCAGCCAAGGCAGAGCCAATGCAGAAGGTAAAGGAAATAACCCTATCTGCATTTATACCCATAAGCTGAGCCGTTTCTACATCAAAGGAAGCAGCCCGCATGGCCTTACCCAGCTTGGTTTTCTGCACAATATAAGTAAGAATCAACATCAGCACCAAGGTAATACCCATAATCAGCATCTGCTGGCCATTTACAATAAAAGGCCCCACATTAAAAGCTACGCTGGGAATAACCTCTGGAAAGGTTCTTGGGGTAGGGCTGACAAAATACATACTGGCATATTCCAGGAAGAAGGATACACCAATGGCTGTAATCAAAACAGAAATTCTTGGGGCATGACGCAGAGGCTTGTAGGCCAATCTTTCCACAATCATACCCAAAATTCCCGTTACCACCATGGAAATCAGCAGGGCTGGCACAATGGACAGGCCAGCTCTGGTAATAGCAAAAAAGCCAATATAGGCACCTACCATGTAAATATCACCGTGAGCAAAATTTATAAGCTTGATGATACCATAAATCATGGTATAGCCCAAGGCAATCAGTGCATAAATGCTGCCCAGAGAGACACCATTTATCAGCTGTTGGACAAACTGATGCAAAAAGTCCATAAATATTCCTCCGAACTTTTTAATTAATTTATAAAATAAAAAATATAAATACAAAAACGCCTAAAAACCTAGAAAAGAGGTCCAGCCTATGACATCTGTATTGATACCATTAGCTGTGACCTCTATTCCGGACAGAACACTAACCTAGCGTTCTCTGGCCATCTATGCACATATTACCTGCACAGGCAGGACATATCATACATATTATTTGCTTGGAGCGATTCTGCTCTTGAATACATACTTGCCATCAACATTCTCAATGATAATAGCATCCTTAATAGGATTGTGAGTTGCAGGATCCATAGTAACCTTGGCAGTAGCAACCTGCAAATCCTTGGTTTCCTCAATAGCCTTGCGGATAGCCTCAGGATCATCACTGCCTGCACGCTTCAAAGCATCTACCAGCAGCTTGCCTGCATCATAGCCCAGAGCGGCAAATACATTTGGTGCATGGCCATATTCCTTGGTAAAGGAATCAATAAAGCTCTTAGCACCTGGATCCTCTGCAAAATAATGAGTAGAGAAGTAAGTATTGTTCAAAGCGGAAGCACCGGCAATATCAGCAACCTTTGGATCATCCCAGCCATCAGTACCCAGCATAGTAGCAGTAATACCGATTTCACGAGCCTGCTTTACAATCTTGCCTACTTCCTCATAATAAGCTGGTATGAAGATTACATCAGCATTAGCAGCCTTAATCTTGGTCAGCGCAGCCTTGAAATCCTGATCCTTGGCCAGGAAGGACTCCTGCATTACCACCTTGCCGCCAGCAGCCTCAAAGGTCTCCTGGAATACCTTGCCCAGGCTCTTGGAATAGTCAGAGCTGGAATCAATGTACATAACAGCTGTCTTAGCCTTCAGCTCCTTGCTGGCAAACTGAGCCATAACAGTACCCTGCTGTGGGTCAATGAAGCAGCTGCGGAAAATATAAGGCTTTACAGCACCATTCTCAACAGTTACATCAGGATTGGTAGCTGCAAAAGCGATTACAGGCACCTTGTTATCAGCAGCCACCTGGGATTCAGCAATAACGTTAGCTGTTACAGCAGGGCCTACAATAACCTTGACACCATCATCAGAAATCAGCTTGGTAGCAGCATTTACAGCCTCAGCAGACTCAGATTTGTTATCTGCCTCCACCAGCTTAATCTGCTTGCCGTTAATACCACCAGCCTCATTGGCCTCCTTAATAGCCAAGCGAAGGCCTTCCAGACCTGCATTACCATAGTTGGCCTGATTGCCAGTCATCTCAATATTGGCACCAACCTTAATTTCATCACTGGAACCACTATCCCCGCCACATCCTGCAAATACTGTGCTCAGCATAGCTACACCTAAAACTGCACTTGCCAGACGTAGTTTTTTACTAAAAAACATAACCATTCCTCCTACTTATTAGTCATCTATTAGTGGAGCACCCATACATTTTTTATATCCACTTATGCTAATGGCAATATTATAGTTTACAAGTTTACACCTGTCAACACTTTCTTGTGTGTATTCAATGTACATTTATACTTTTTATTCTCATGTAGTGAATTATTACAAGCAAAATGAATTTGTAATTATTATCCACAGATAATTAAAATAAACAATTTGAATTAATATTTCTCTTACTGCCAATTTTGTTATATAATATAAGAGTTACATTATACGGAGGAGGGGTTTATTCTTGAATCTAAAAAACGTTATTAAAAGGTCTGGCCTTACTGTAGACTATGACCGTTCCAAAATCTATAATGCCATTGCCGGAGCTGCCAAGGAAATACCTGACAGCATGACTGATGAGGAAAAGGAAAGTATTACCAACCAGGTTGAGAATACCATTGCCAACCTTAGCAGTATTACCGTAGAAGAAATACAGGATGTAGTAGAGCAGGTGCTGATGAAGCAGGGCTTCTTCGATGTGGCCAAGCACTACATTATGTACCGCCAGCGCCATGCAGAGCGCCGTGAAGCTCAGAAAAACCTGATGAAGAGCTACAAGGATATTTTCTTTGCCGATGCTATTGATTCCGATATGAAGCGGGACAACGCCAATATCAACACTGATGCCTCTATGGGCATTATGCTGAAACTGGGCGCCGAGGGTGCCAAGCATTTTGTTGACAACTATGTGCTGCCAGAGGAATTTGCCCTGGCAGACAAAAATAATTTCATTCATATCCATGATAAGGATTTCTCCTTGATTACCTTGAACTGCTGTCAGATAGATTTGCTGAAGCTGTTCCACGGTGGCTTCTCCACCGGGCATGGTTTCCTGCGGGAGCCAAATTCCATTCGTGCCTATGCTTCTCTGGCCTGCATTGCCATTCAGAGCAATCAGAATGATATGTTTGGCGGTCAGAGCATTAACGCCTTTGATTTTGCTATGGCTGAGGGTGTCCACAAAACCTTCTGCAAGGCAGTAGCTGATGAAGCCTACAAATCTATGGTTTATCGCTTTGGCACTGAGATAGCTGGAGATGCCAAGGCCTTCCGGGATAAGTTCCGCAGCCATATGGACTATAGCCGCTGTCGTTTTACCGATGGAGATGCTCAGCCACCTTTGGAGGCTGTAGAAATGATTCTTCAGGCTCTGGAAGCCACCAAGCCAGAGGAGCTTACTGAGGCCTCTGTAGGGGATTTGACTCAGGATGCTGTAAACATCTATCATTTGGCCTGTGCCGATACCACTGAGGAAACCCATCAGGCCATGGAGGCCCTGATTCACAACTTCAACACCCTCCACAGCCGGGCTGGTGCTCAGGTTCCTTTCAGCTCCATTAACTATGGTATGGACACCAGTGCTGAGGGCCGATTGGCTGTTAGAGAAGTACTGAATGCTATTCAGGCCGGTCTGGGCAACGGGGAAACCGCTATTTTCCCTATTTCTGTATTCCAGCTCAAAGCCGGAGTCAATTACAACCCAGACGATCCTAACTACGATCTTTTCCAGCAGGCCTGCCGGGTAAGCGCCAAGAGATTGTTCCCTAATTTTGTCAACATAGATGCTCCATATAATTTGCAGTATTATCAGCCAGATAACTACAACTCCTATGTGGCTACTATGGGCTGTCGTACCCGGGTTATTGGCAATGTCAACGGCCCTAGCGAGGCTGGCAGCCGTGGTAATTTCTCCTTTACCACCATTAATCTGCCAAAGCTGGCTTTGGAGGCCAAGGGCAATCTGGACAAGTTCTGGCGGCTGCTGGATAAATACATCCAGATTAGCCATGACTATCTCCTGTTCCGCTTCCAGACCATCAAGGAAAAGCATGTTTATAACTACCCATTCCTTATGGGACAGGGTGTCTGGATGGACAGCGACAAGCTAAAGGCTACCGATACCATAGAGGAAGTGCTGAAAAAACACGCTTCCTTCTCCATTGGCTTCTGCGGCTTGGCCGAGTGTCTGGTGGCTCTCATTGGCAAGCATCACGGCGAAAGCGAAGCTGCTCAGGAGCTGGGCTTGAAGATTGTAGGACATATCCGTCAGAGAACTGATGAATATACCGATGCAGAATCCATTAACTGGAGTACCTTTGGTACCCCTGCTGAGTCCACTGCCGGCCAGTTCCAGCGGGCTAACCGCAAGAAGTTCGGCATTATTCCTGGAGTTACGGATAGAGATTATCTCACCAACAGCTCCCATGTGCCGGTTTACTATCCAATTCGAGCTTTGGATAAAATCCGCATTGAGGCCCCATATCATGAGCTGGAAAACGCTGGCCATATTGCCTATGTGGAAATGGACGGAGATCCATCCAAGAATGTAAAGGCCTTTGAAACATTGGTACGAGCTATGCACGATGCCAATATGGGCTATTTCTCCATTAACCATCCAGTAGATAGAGATCCAGTCTGTGGCTATACCGGCATTATTGAAAATGAATGTCCACATTGCCACCGTAAAGAAATCGTCACCGGTCACAAAACTGTTAAGCGTATTGTTTAAAAATTAAATTTAACCACCAAAAAGGAGCTGTGACAAAGCCCAAGGCTATTTGTCCACAGCTCCTATTTTTGTATCCTGTTTAAGCCAAAGTATCAGCTAAAAAATCTACGCAGGCCGTTCAGAATGCCTTCTGCCGCCCGGTTAATACCAGCCTCAGAGTTCATCAGCTTTTCTTCCTTGTCATTGGAGATAAAGGCCATTTCCACCAAGGTAGCTGGCATATCCGTATGCTTTACCACATAGAAATTACAGCTCTTGGTTCCCCTATTCCCAGTACCTAAAGCCGTTACCACACCCTCAGATACATACTGAGCCAGCCTCTGGCTAGCCTTGGAGCCCTTGGTATAATAATACCCTGTTGTGCCGCTAGGAGTGCTGTTGGTAAAGGAATCCATATGCATGGAAATAAAGATGTCTGCATTGCCATCATTACCTACATCACAGCGAGCCTGCAGCTCCTCCACATCAGAAGCATTGGCTTTCTTAGGAGATACCTCTGTATCTGTGGTTCGTGTCATCAGTACCGTAGCTCCCTCTGCCTGCAACAGCTTCTGCAAGGCCTTGGCCACCCGCAGGGTAACTCCCTTTTCCGTTACTCCCGTAGGCCCAATGGCGCCGGTATCACTGCCACCATGTCCTGCATCCAGAGCAATGATCTTCCCCTTTAGCCCCGGGGTAAAGGCAGGCTCCGTTGTAGTGCCACTTGGGGTAGTTACGCTTGGGGGAGTATCCACCTTTTCACCCTTATTGGTATTATTAGAAGCCGATGTATCAGGCTTTGGCTGTGGATTAAAGTCTATGCCGGAGTTTTTACTGCCTCCTCCTACTTTGCCAAGGTCCATAACCACTCTATAGGCCGTAGTGCCACCCTTTAAGGCAAATACCTTGTAATTGTTTTTCCCCATAGAGCTTTCTACCACCACCCGCACTGTAGAGCTATCATGCTGGGCAATCCGCACCGCCTTGGCAAAACGGCTGTCAATGGTAGTGGACTTCTTTACATTGGGACTAACCCAGGCATTCTGAATATCAATGATAATCCTCTGGGGATTGGAAATAACGCTAACCTTGTACTCCGTCTCCTTGGTGCCATCCACCACAATACGAGTTTTGTCTGCATCGGTGCTTACCCGAATGCCGGTAATCTCCGACATACTGCCAGCCCGCTGGGCAAATCCCGCTGCCTCAGCTCCTTGCTGTCCCCACAGCAGCAGGCACATTGTCAGAAGCATCACCAGAGCAGACCATATTTTATTACCATCTATTTCCTTGCCATATTCCACGGTTCTGTCCTCCATATTGCTTAGAGCATATTCTGCAAAAATGCCACGGTTCTTTCCTGCTTAGGGTGAGCAAAAAACTCCTCTGGCTGGCCCTGCTCCACAATCACCCCATCAGCCATAAACATAACATGGCTGGCCGCCTCTCTGGCAAAGGCCATTTCGTGAGTTACCACCACCATAGTCATATGCTCCTGGGCCAGCTCCCGCATGGTTTTCAAAACCTCCCCAGTCAGCTCCGGATCCAAGGCAGAGGTAGGCTCGTCAAACAGCATAATCTCTGGCTTCATAGCCAAGGCTCTGGCAATAGCCACTCGCTGCTGCTGACCTCCAGACAATCTGCCGGGATAAGCATCCCGCTTGTCAAAAAGCCCAACCTTCCGCAATAGCTCCTCTGCCTCTGGACGAACCTCCTCCACAGAACGCTTTTTTACCTGCACAGGAGCCTCCAGCAGATTCTCCATAACCGTCATATGAGGAAAAAGATTAAACTGCTGAAATACCATGCCTGTACAAGCCAAAATCTCTCTGGACTTGGCCTCATCCACATATTCAGCCCTGCCATCAGCTCCGTTTTCCGCCAAGGCACGGCCCATAATCTCGATTTTGCCAGAGTCAATCTCCTCCAGACGATTGATACACCGCAGCATGGTGCTTTTGCCAGAGCCGGAAGGACCAATAATAGCCAATACATCACCCTTGGCTACAGAAAAATCTATGCCCTTCAGCACCTCCAGCTCCCCAAAGCTTTTATGTATATCCGTCATTTTTAACATAATATTATTGGTCATATTTTGCATAATGTGCCTCCAGCTTCTTAAACGCCCAGGTAAGAACAAAGGTCATTACCAGATAAAATACACCGGCAATTACAAAAGGAGTCATATCAAACTCCCTCTGCACAATGGTACGAGCCACCCGCAGCAAATCATTCATGGCCAAAATATAAATCAGAGAGGTATCCTTTACCAGATTAATGGTTTCGTTGCTAATAGGCGGCAGTACGTGACGAATCATCTGAGGAATGACAATCCGACGCATGGTCTGGGGATAGGTCATACCCAAGGTCTTGGCTGCCTCATACTGGCCCCGGCCAATGGCCTGAATACCCGCCCGGAAAATCTCTGCAAAATAAGCCGCATAGTTCAGCACAAAGGCCAACAGAGCCGCTGCAATATCCGGCAGCATAATTCCCACCATAGGCAGAGCAAAATAAACAAACAAAAGCTGCAGCATTAGCGGCGTACCCCGCATAATCCACACATAAAACTCCATTAACAGCCGCAAAGGCTTCAAAGAGGAAATCCGTCCCAATGCCGCCAACAGGCCAATGGGCAGAGAAAGCACCAAGGTAATACAAAAAATCTCCAGTGTAACCTGGGTTCCCTCCAGCATCAGGGTAATTGTATGTAACAGATTATCCATAAATCAAAAAACACCCTTTCAAAACAAAAGCACAGTCGATTCTATTGTACTTCATACCGCACAAAAATAAAAGACCCCTCAATAAAATTAAGGAGCCTTTTACCCAAATTTTCATTAATTATTTGGTAATATCCTTGGCAAACCACTTTTCAGAAATCTTGGCTACAGTACCATCAGCCTTCATTTCATCAAATACCTTCTGCACCTCATCCCGCAGCTTCTGATCATCCTTGCGGAAAGCAATACCAAACTGGCTTACAGTGCCAATAACAGTATCAATAGCCTGAATCTCATCAGGATGCTTGCTGATATAGTAGCGACCGATAATCTCGTCCCCCACTACTGCATCCAGACGGCCATTCTCCAAATCCATGAAAGCATTGATATAATCAGGATAATATTTTACTTCCTTCATGGAAGCCTTCAGCTCTGGCTTGTTCTCAAAATACTCCTCAGTAGTACCACCGCTCTGGGTACCAATGGTCTTGCCAGCCAAATCAGCCTCGCCAGCTACAGCCACCTTGCAATTCTTGGCTACAAACACAATCTGGCGGTTATCCATATATGGCTCACTGAACAGCATATTTTCCTTACGCTTATCAGTAATATCCAGACCATTCCACAGAATATCTACACGACCGCTTTTCAGCTCAGCTTCCTTGGAATTCCAGTCAATAGCCTTGAACTCCACCTCACGGCCCAGACGCTTGGCCACTTCCTTAGCCAGATCAATATCAAAGCCTACAATCTCATTCTTCTCGTCCTTGAAACCCATTGGTGGGAAGCTGTCATCCAAGCCTACCACAATCTTCTTGGATTCTTCCTTCTGGGCAGAATTACTGCCGCAGCCTGCTAGGGCAGTTACCGCCAAAACCAGCATCATACACAGAGCAAAAATCTTCTTCATTCTTCGCACACTCCCTCTAGTGTCTTCATATTCACAGCTACTATTATACTTTATTTCATTAAAGTATGACAAGGGGAAATTACTAAAATTTTAAATTATTTGGTTTTTATTAACTGTACACGAGCACAGTTTTATTGTATAATAACAGTAAGATAAATTTTGATGAAAATCAGGTAGAAGAATACCTAAACTTAGGCGGTGATTTTGTGGTAACTATCAAAGAAATTGCAGATTTATGCGGTGTATCCAGAGGTACGGTAGACAGGGTTCTCAACAATCGTGGCAATGTAAAATCCGAAAAAAAAGCTCTTATCCTAAAGGTTGCCAAGGAAATGAAATATACTCCCAATCCAGCCGGCAAGGCTCTGGCAGCCCGGAAGCTAAAGCCCACTGTGGCTGTAGTGATGCCCTCCATTGGCATCAGCTTTTTTGATGTGGTCTTGGAAGCCATGCAGAAATCAGCCTCCGCTTATGCCATGTACGGTATGCAGGTGCAGTGGTATCTCTCCAAGGGTTATAATGCCCAGGTGCAATACAATCAGCTTATGAAGCTAAAAGACAAGGTTAACGCTGTAATTCTTATGCCAATTAATGATGAATGCATCTGTCAGGCTATCAAGTCTCTAACAGACAATGGTGTATTTGTAGTCACCATTAATACAGATATTGAGAACTCCACCCGCAATTGCTATGTAGGGACAGATTATTTTAACGGGGGCTGTACCGCTGGGGCCTTATTACAGCTCCTTCACAAGGGACAGCTTAACATAGGTATTACTTTGGGTTCTCTCCAGATTTTGGGACATCAGCAAAGACTAGAGGGCTTCCGTCATCTACTCCAGAGCAATGCCCAAGCCAAAATCCTAGGTATCGTAGAAGATCAGGATGATGAGATTCTTTCCTATGAAAAGAACCTGGCCTTGCTGAGAGAACATCCAGAGATAAATGCTATCTTTGCCGCCACCTCCGGCGGTATCTATGGGGCCTGTCGGGCTATTATGGCCTGCCAGCCTTCCCATGATATGACTGTGGTGGTCTTTGATAATCTCCCTACCACCGTAGAGCTGATGGAGCAGGGTATCATACAGGCCACCATCTATCAGCATCCCCGCCGACAAGGACAGATTGCCATGCAGATAGTTTTTGATTATCTGGTGAATGGCAAGGCGCCTGAAAAGGAGCTTTATCTCCTAACCAACGAGATTCGTATTAAGGAAAATATTTCTACTCCAAAATATTGACAATGTATATATTTTATCTGTACAATTAGTATTGAAGGTAGGTGTTTATCATGGCTGTTATTAGTACCAACATCAAAATTGATTCAGATTTAAAACAACAAGCTCAGGCACTTTTCAGCGATTTGGGCATGAACCTCACCACTGCCGTAAATATTTTTTTAAAACAGGCTGTGCGTGAACGCTCAATTCCATTTCACATTGGCGACCCTTTTTACTCCAAGGCAAATCAGGATTATCTTACCAAGATTATTGCTGAGGTGGAATCTGGTCGGTCAAAACTTGCTCCCCATGAACTGCTGGAGGATTGACTATGAATCTTCTCTGGCATGAAAACGCATGGCATGAATACTGCCAATGGCAACTTGAAGACCGCAAGACACTTAAACGCATAAATGAACTTCTAAAGGATGTATGTCGTAATCCGTTTTCAGGTATTGGCAAACCAGAAGCATTAAAGGAAAACCTAGCGGGATATTGGAGCCGTCGAATTGACCAAAAGAACAGGCTGGTATACAAACAGCTTGACAATGAAACAATTCTTATAATTCAATGCAAGAATCATTATTAATAGTCTATATTTCAAGCCTCTTTTTTTCTTTTGGAACAATCTAATAAAAATCGCCGTCCTGTCTAAAACAGAACGGCGATTTTTTATACTTTGTATTCATGTCCTACTGGCTCTCCCCAATCAAATTCAGCCAGTATATACTTCTCTTTGAAGTTTGCCAAAAGGTCATTTATCTTTTTGTGTTCATTAGTCGGTTCTAAAATCAATTTATCGTCCTTTGTCATTAGAAGCACATCCTTATATACAAAAAGAGCAGCTCCGGAGAGCTGCTCTAAATTGTTTAATTGTTTCGCCTTGGCGAGATTCCTGCTAATCCAGAGATTAGAACAAGAAGTCAACACGGGTGAATACGCCAGTAGCCTTGTCGTCCTTGCCTGCAACAGCAGCAGTATCCTTGCCGTTGAAGTACTTAGCAGTAGCAATGATGTTCTTAGCGAAGGTGTAATTAGTACCGATTTCCCAACCCTTAAGGGATGCAACACCAGCATCACCAGCACCGAAATCATAGGTGTAAGAAATAGTAGCAAATGGAGCCAGCTGACGATATGCTACATAAGCACCCCAAGAACCTGGATCAGCTGCATTTGCGCCCTTGTAGTCCAACTCAATGCTGTAAGCATTGTTAGCAGCATCTTTGTACTTATCCTGGGAAACACCCCAAGCATAATCACCAGTCAACTTAACATTCTTATCGAATGCATAGCCAACACCCAAGTCAACGATGTGGTAAGAACCGTTGTTCTCATTAGACTTCTGATTGGTGTGAGTATCAAGAACAGTGTGATAGCCAAGACCTGCATCCCACTTGCCCTGTGCATAACCAGCTTCTACAGCCCAATAAGTAGCAGCATCTGTACCCTTAGTACCAGTTACCAAATTCTTATTTACTACATCAGTACGGCCAGCAGTTGCCTTTACCTTCCAAGCCTCAGTAGGAGCATAGGTGAACTCAGCACCAGTTACCTGATCATCAATTACCAGACCATGGGAAGCATCGGAGAAAGTACCGAAACGGCCCAACTTAACGTTGAACTTGCTGTACTGACCTTCTGCATAGATCTTCTGAACCTCTGCACCATCATTATCAGCAGTAGTGTTATCCTTGTTTACATCATAGTCGATACGAGCATGGCCAGTCCAGTTCTCGTTGATAACCATGGAAGGCTCAAAACGCAGCTTTACAGTGTTGTTGCCATCCTCAGTCTTCTTATGGCCAGGGTTTGCAGCAAAGTTGTTGCTCTTCCAGTCATAACGGATCAGGCCTTCCCACTTAACATTGTCAGTCTTAGCTTCCAGATCAGCTACGCGAACGCCCAGGTTAGCCAGCTCATCGGAGAACTCAGCAGCCAATTTGTCAATCAGAGCCTTGTTGTTGTTGTCAGCAGCATCGGACTTAGCCATAGCCTTTGCAACAATCTGAGCCATCTCATAACGGCTCATGTTCTGGTCACCAACATAGGTGCCATCGCCATAACCGTTAATAATGCCATCCTGTACCAGCTGAGCAACAGCATCATATGCCCAATGATCAGCAGGAACATCAGCGAAAGGATTAGCAGCTGCAAAAGTAGTGGAAGCAGCGCCTACTACCAGAGCGGTAGTCAATGCGGATACAAGAGTCTTCTTCATAAAGAAACATCCTCCTTCAATAAAACAAATAAACCTCATCTGTTGAAGGTGAATGCCAAGAAGCCTTAGTCCAAGAGTTGCCTTGTTTCCTCTGCAATGTACTTCTCTATTCACTTTCAACACAAGCTAAGTTTAGCACAATCTGCACATAAAATCAAGCCCAACTAAGAATTTTTTCATCCACTTATCCCCAACACGCTAAATGCTTTGGCATATCCACAATATTGTGTTATAATTCTCGTGTGCCTGCTGTGTGCCAGCTCCCCCTAAGAAAGGAGGTAGCCTTATTGGATCTGCTTGACACGTTTGTGGTCACTGTCCTGGCAGAAATAGTTTCTTACTATATCTGCAAATGGCTGGATAGATTTTGACGCGAGGTACGAAGCCTGGAGTCCTAAGCCCAACTCCCTAAAAAATGGGAATAGAAAACCCCTGATGCACCACCATCAGGGGTTTTCCTGTGCCTTAATATTAGACCCAATTAACACGTCTAGCTTTCGCTATGTGTTCATACTACCATAAAATGCGTTTTTTTACAAGCAAAATTTCTAGTTTCTATTTCTCCTTGTCCACCATAGTCTAATACACATTTATCCCCAATACTCTAAATGCTTTGGCATATCCACAACATTGTGTTATAATTCTTGTGTGCCTGCTGTGTGCCAGCTCCCCCTAAGAAAGGAGGTAGCCTTATTGGATCTGCTTGACACGTTTGTGGTCACTGTCCTGGCAGAAATAGTTTCTTACTATATCTGCAAATGGCTGGATAGATTTTGACGCGAGGTAC
>ERZ506022.119-NODE-119-length-19016-cov-8.28527_pt1 | contig 19016 bp, 18 predicted proteins | sample MGYA00512184_ERZ506022 | MGnify/ENA metagenome assembly ERZ506022
CACCCCAGAGATTTACTACATCAGTAGGACGATAAAAATCAGGACTAACTTCCACTAATACCTTGCCGGTAGCTTTGTCAATGCCCTTTTCCTCCAAGCCTTCTCCCTTAAACTCTAATTCAATACCTGCATAGTGGAAAGCCAGCTGGCAAAATTCTCGAACGCTATGCTGGACACCAGTAGCAATAACAAAATCCTCCGGCTGGTGATGTTGGAGAATCAACCACATACATTCTACATAATCCTTGGCATAGCCCCAATCCCGCAGGCTATCCAAATTGCCTAGATACAGCTTCTCCTGTTTGCCCTGAGCAATGCGACTGGCTGCCAAGGTAATCTTGCGAGTAACAAAGGTTTCCCCCCGCCGCTCGGACTCATGATTAAATAAAATACCTGAGCAGGCAAACATACCATAAGCATCCCGGTATTCCTTGGTAATCCAAAAACCATATTGCTTGGCAACAGCATAAGGGCTGTATGGATGGAATGGGGTATTTTCATTCTGAGGCACCTCCTCCACTTTGCCATACAGCTCTGAGGTAGAAGCCTGATAAATACGACAGGTTTTGGCCAATCCACAAAGCCGCACTGCCTCCAATACTCTCAGTACACCAGTAGCATCAATATCCGCCGTAAATTCCGGCACATCAAAGCTAACCTGCACATGACTCTGAGCAGCCAAGTTGTAGATTTCATCTGGACGAACAGTGCCAATCACCGCCATAAGACTCATGGAGTCTCCCAAATCACCATAATGAAGATGAAAACGCTCCTGCCCCTCCAAATGAGCAATCCGCTCACGATAATCCACCGAGCTACGGCGAATCACCCCATGCACATCATATCCCTTATCCAGCAAAAGCTCCGCCAGATAAGAACCATCCTGCCCAGTCACACCAGTAATCAAAGCCTTCTTCATATATCACTCAACACTCCTATTAATGACAAATTACTCTAATAGATAGCAATTTACCTAATTAAATCCCATTTTATAGCAGTTCCCTTAGAAATATCTTTTGCTACTTTTCTTCCCAATAGTTCTTCATAATACTTAGGAGACAAACCTAACCCAGGTCTTATGCAACGCATATTATTATCAGTTATTACATCCCCAGCCTTCATATCTTCTACAATATACAGACTTCTTCTAAATACTACAGACTTCTTTTCTTGCTCCTGCATTTCGTAGCTGACTTCTCCCAAAGCCTCACAGGCGGTATTACATTCTCTTACAAGCTGGGCCATTTCTGCTGGTTCCATGGAAAATGCTGCGTCCACCCCGCCATCTGCTCTGGATAAAGTAAAATGCTTTTCGATAACGGTTGCCCCTAATGCCACGCTGGCCACTGCCGCTCCTATACCAAGAGTATGGTCGGATAAGCCTACATTGCATTTAAACAACTCCTTCATATGAGGAATGGTCAATAAATTTGTTCCCTCCGGTGTAGCCGGATAGCTGCTAGTGCATTTCAACAAGGTCAAATCCTGACAGCCATTTTCCTTGGCGGTACGAACCAAATCATCTAATTCGCTAATACTTGCCATACCAGTTGATACAATCATAGGCTTGCCGGTCTGGGCTACCCGCTTTATCAGTGGGATATCAATATTTTCAAAGGAAGCTATTTTATAAATAGGACAATCCAATTTCTCCAAGAAATCTACTGCCGTAAAATCAAATGGTGTGCTAAAGCAAACTATTCCTTTTTCCTTGCACCTGTCAAAAATAGCTTTATGCCATTCCCAAGGTGTATAGGCTTTCTGATACAAGCTGTACAGAGATTCTCCTTTCCACAAACTATTGGAATCCTCTATGAAGAACTCTCCGTCACTTTTATCAATAGTCATAGTATCCGCTGTATAGGTTTGCAGCTTCAAAGCATCCACGCCAGACTCCGCTGCTGCATCCACAATCTGCAAAGCTCGTTCTAATGAGTGATTATGATTACCACTCATCTCCGCTATAATAAATGGTTTTTTCAAATTCTGAAAATTAAATTTGCTCATTAATTTACATCTCCTCTATAGGAAAGATATTCTCGTTTTTCAGTAGCCATTATTCGTATTCAGCGAATACTACGACCTAGCATAAATGCTTCGCCATATGGACATCCCACGGTCAATCCGCGATATTGTGCTAGAATCTTGACGCCCTCATATGACCTAGGATGTGGATATTCTCTCATCTCTGAATTATATAATTCCAACGCCTTAATTTTTTTATTAATTTGCTTAGCAATATCCACATATACATTAGGCTGAAAAATTTTGTCTGCTGTCATCATCTGCCATTCTGTGCTGGACAAAGTTTCAAAAAACAATATCTCTCGTACTGGCTCTCCAGGCAAGGAACGACAGGCTGTAATTACCGCATCATGTGTTACACGATGATCTACATTAACATCTCCTGCATGATGGGTATAGACAACATCTGGCTGAAATTCATCTACTTCACTTTCAATCGTCTTTACAACATCCAGAAGTGTCACGCTATCCATTCTATTATCTGGGAAATTATTCATAATGAGCTTTTCCACACCTATGAAATCGGCAACTTTTTTAGCTGTTTGATGTAATTCTGATAATTCATCAGCTCGACCTACAACGTCCCTACAGCAATCTCTGCTAGTAAGACCTTCGGCCATGATAATTGTGTGAACTATATCTCCAGATTCTATATGTTTAAGAATAGCACCGCCACATCCCAACACTTCATCATCCGGATGTGCAGCTACTACTAGTATTTTTCTACTCATAAAAACCTCTCATTTACGATCTTTGCTAACAACCTTTGTGTCTATTTCTCTGCACTGCCGTAGATTTTTCACAGAGGATTAATATATTACCCTAATGCTTGATAAAAATTTTTGCATCTGCCAATATATGTCCATCCTTAAGGGAAGCCCTTGTAAATTCTATGTGCAAATTATTCTTGTCTAAAAAAGCAGGTGGATATGTATCTGCATCCAACATACGTATATAATCAAATACCTCTGACAAAGACTTCAATTTGCCTATGTCTCCCTCTGAAGGCTTGCGCCGCCGGAATACTACTGGCTCTCCCTGCTGCTTATGAAGCTGTGGTTTTTCTTTCACTATCTGAATAATCATCTCCTTGGTAAGTTCAGCAGCTCTCAAATATATTTCCTCTGCCGTTCCCCATAGAGATAAAGGTTGTTTGATATATATATCCCCTGCATCCAGCTGTGCTGTACATCTCAATGCTGACAATTTGGTTTCGTATATACCTCTCGCTATGAGATTCTGTAATGGACTGCCACCTCTACCAAAAGGCAAATCAGTCATGTGAAATATAACACAGTTCATATTTTCATATACCTCAGCAGGTATAATATAAGACCAGTGCGGAAAAAACACCCACTCTGGCTGCAGCTTATGGAGATAATCGTGTGTGATACACTCTTTATTATCTATATAGATAACATCCTTGTTTGTGCGAGTAGCAATTTCATTGATATATTTACGATGCCATTCCTTGTTGGAAACTATAATTATGCTCACTATCGCACCTCCAATAACTATTCCTCATAAATCTCCAGCCTATATTTTTTTCCAAGATATTCAAACCATGCCGGGTATTTTTTATTATCTACAACTCTTAACAAATTAAACTGCTCTTTGATAGAACAGTTTATATCTAATCTGCTATCCTTTGGCGTTCTTCTAGCATAAAAGCTTTCCTGTCCCTTTTGAGGTCTTGCCTGAGATAAGATTTCAGGATAATTGCCTACAAAGTCCAAGCACATATCAACTGTAGTCTTCCCTTGACAACTACGCAAATCTTCTACTAACTCATTACCGGCAAATACCATCTTTCTTTGCATATATATTTGTCCAGCATCAACTGACTCAGCAGCCTCAAATAAAGTTATGGGAACAATATTCTTTCCCTCCAAAATCTGCCAAGTCATAGGCGACCAGCCTTTTCCTTGGGGCAAGGCACTTTCGTGCACCACCAGATTGTGCTTGCTTCTTGCCAAAATTTCCCTGCTAACAATCCTGGAATAACTTAACATAAAGCACATATCAAAATTCATTCCAATAGGAAAATTTTCGTCTATATGCACATTATGCCCCATCTTAGTCAATTTTTTCTGCAAAACGACAACATATGGAACTATCCAAGAATCCTTATCTGTTAAAATTAAAATATTATATGTCAAATTAACACCCTTTATTGATATTTTTGATTGCTGCTATTATTGTGGACATGGTTACATTAGCAGCCTTACCAAGATAATTGATCATACCTGCTTTGCAACAATCTTCACATCCCTGTATCTGATTTTCTGCTACAGCAGTTACCAAGGCCGGCAACTCCATATATAGCCTTTCCCATGTGGTGGATCCACCTGCTCCCAGCATCAAATCTGCCTTGTTCATAAACTCTGCCATATTGTTGACTTGGCAATAATAATGGAAAAAATGATATTTACTGCATATCTTCTTTATTTTTTCTCTACGAGAATTTGATACACCTGTAATAACATCTACCGTAAAATTATAGCCTTCATCATGTAGCTGAACTAATGCTTCGATTGCCTTCCCCGTTTCGTTGGTCAAATCACTGCCACCGTAGAACACTAAGATGTTTTTGATATTTCCATCACGCTTGCGGAGATGCTTTTTTGCTTCATAAAACTCCTCTCGAAGCAATGCATGGTCCGGTCCCAAAAGCAGCTTGCAATGCTCTGGAACGAGTTCTGCATAGCGAATATCCTTATTCAAATAAAAATTCTGGTCTAGCAAAATATCACAATCATGCCTGCGGTCAGCCAAATCATCTATTACCATGATTTCCCTACAATATGGACGCAACATTAGCTCCCACTGCTCATCCAATGCATAGCTATCAACAATCAGCCTATCTACAACATCACAGCCATGTTCTTGCAAATAATGCTGTAATAGGTCTATGGTTTGTTGAGCATCTACTTCCATAGGCACCGTCAGCCACAAGCCATATCCATTCAGACTATATTTTTGATTAGCTGGCGATAATTTCAAGACCTCAAATCCCTGCTTTTCTACCACATCTATCAGATTCCCAGACAGATCACGCATCACAAAAACTACCTTGGCATTTTTTTCTTTCTTTAACCTATGGGCCAAGGTCAAACAACGCATAACATGTCCGCTGCCTATAGCTGTAGAAGCATCTGCCCTAATTACCGCCAGCATCAAATCACCTGCTCTAAAATTAATTTAATCTTTCAAATCCTGAATGGCATACTGGACCATTTAAACTATCTCTAATATCCTTACCAGATGCAAAAATTCCAGCAATCTTGCCGAATACTACATCACAGGCTTTTTTGTATTTTTCCAATACCTCATCATTATGAGCATAAGAAGCGTATACACCATTTGCAGCCAAAAAGCCTTCTTTAAGCATTTCCTGGGTAAAGTATGTCTTTAAGGCCAATCCATCCTCATATTCAAAGGCAAAATGAATTAATGGAAGAATACCAAAAATACGTATTTTTATACCATTTTTCTTGGCAGTCTCTTCCCAAATTTCCTTAACCTTAGTCCCTACATACTTTTGATGCGCATCAACATGATATTTTTCATAACATTCTATTGATTTCAATGCCGCTGCCAATGCAATTCGCTCAGTCCAAAAGGTACTGCTGATAAAGGTTTCCTGTGCAGACTGCATAACCTCTTCTCTGCCAATAACAGCAGATACTGGATATCCATTTGTCATAGCCTTAGCAAATATAGCCATATCTGGCTCAACACCTAGCACCTTGTGACTACCACCAGCACACAATCTAAAGCCAGCTGTTATTTCGTCAAATACCAAAACAATATTTTCTTCCTTTGTAATTCGACGAATTTCATTTAAGAAACCATTTTCTGGGTAGTCATTTCGGATTGGTTCCATAACAACAGCTGCTATTTCACCACGATTTTCCTCAATCAGCGCCTTAAATTCTTCAATATTGTTATAATGGAAAATCAGATTTGTTCCTGCCAATCCTCTAGGAACACCTACAGGAGCCAAGCCCTGTAGATGAACATCAGCCAATGGATCCCCTTTAACCAGATTTGCAGATAAATACCAATCATGCCATCCATGATAGCCACATACCAAAACAATGTCCTTCTTAGTATATGCGCGGGCAATTCGAGCTGCCATAGCCATAGCTTCACCGCCAGCCTTGGCATAACGCACTTTAGCTGCCCAAGGATGAAGCTCCAGAAGTTTTTCTGCCAAGTAAACTTCCTCTGGAGCATTTAAGGTACACATGCCGCCATTATCTATTGCCTGCTTGGCTGCATCATCAACTTCATCAAAGGCATATCCCAAAGCATTTGCTCCGACTCCCATTATGCTCATATCATAATAGTGATTGCCGTCCAAATCCCAAACCTCACAGCCCTTAGCCTTGCTGTAATAGGCCGGCCACTGATCTGGCAGCCACATTTCAGGTCGCTTGCTTAAAAGCTGTGTACCACCTGGAATAACCTTCTTAGCTTCATTATACAAATCCTGTCCTTTACCCATTTTTGACACTTCTTTCCTAAATTATTCGACAATATAATCCTCACGAATAGATTTTGCTAACCCTTCATTACGACCTATCGAAGAATTGATTTTTTCCAGTTGAGGGTTTAATTTCAAAAAGGCTAATATATCCTCTGTAACAAAATCATATTTTCCTTGATTGGTAAAATACTCATATATCTTCTCAATCAATTCTAAATCTGCTGGCTCGTCCAATGTCCATCTCTTATCTCCTATCCCTGAAATAGGACATTCGAAGTTTTGTAACTTATATTTATCAGCATGATTCCTGATATACAAAGTAACATGCTCTCTCTCTGAAGCCATTCGTGCATTCTGCCATGCTTCTTTTAGAACAGAAAATTTCATAATCTCAATGTCCAAACCATCTGGAAAGCTCTCCGTTAATTCAGACATATAATCTGTATCCGCTTCTAACTGTTCTATTGCTAAATCTAGATAGTTCCAATCAAATAATGGACAATCCGCGGTTATGCGAATAATATACTCAGGCTGAAGCAATCTTGCTGCCTGATAATATCTATCCAGGACATCATCCTCTGAGCCTACAAACACTCTAGTATTCAATTCGGCACACAGCTTAATAAGTGGTAAATTGTTTTTCTCAATAGAAGTAATTACCATTACCTCATCTATTTTTTTGCTTCTTTTCACACGCTCTAGTACCCATTCCAGGTCTGTCTTTCCTGAAATTTTTTTCATAACCTTGTTGGGCAAGCGACTAGAACCACATCTCGCCTGAATTAAAACTAAATATTTCAAACTTTTACTCCTTTTTTATTTCACAAACACTATAAATAGTAGGATAAAAATTTGTTGCAAATCCCTCCTTAAAATGCCCGATAGCAATCTCTTTATCTGTTGGTTTTAGAAAATCATTGCTATATGGCCGTTGTCCAATATAATACCATTGCTTATTCAATTTCTTGGCATACTCTATAGCCAACCATTGACTAATATGTCCTACAGGTTGCTTAAATAATTCCCTCTTATATGCTGCCACACTATAAGTTACATTTGTCTTAGTAGTAGAATAGAGTGATGCTCCAATTAGTTCATTCTCCTTGTTATAAAGCAATATAACAAAATCATCACTGTTCTTTAATGCTTCGCATTGAATATCCCAAGTGCCTTTACTCCGCGTTTCGCGCCCTGCTACCTCCATATGAAGCTTTCTGAATTGGCTAAACGTTGAATTTATGATATCTACATCATCATTTTTTGTTATAATTTTACTTTTCCACAACGATTTTGCTTTTTTTATGCTATATCTATTTGTTCTTCGCATTTTTTCTAATATTATATCCAATGGCAAGGATAAGTCGACAAAACATCCCATAGAAACATTTCTTACATAAGCATTATTCTCTAGAAAACACTGACTCCAAGCGCTATATCCATTCTTCATTAATACTTCCTTAACACAATACGATGAAATATTCATTTTATCACAAACACGTTCTAGTACATTTATACATTTCTTAAATATCTTTCTTCTTGCTTCTGTAGTAAGGCTATTATTAACAATTAATGGAGGTAATACTTCTAAACCATTGCTTCCCATCGTATACGTATTGACCGTTCTCCAGTATGCTAACGGCCATAAACAAACAGGCGTGCCCCCCCGAGAATTACCACTGAAATATCTGTATAATCATCATAGACTGCCTCAAAATATTTTTTTTGATATATTAAGTTGTAAAATGCATAATCTATCGGAATATAATCCCTTGCATTTTGTTCTATCTTGCACCATATACTTTTATCATCTGATAAAAAAACAACAGATAACTCATCCTTTATTACTTTGCGAACATTACTTAATAACATCTCTACCTCTTCCACAAGCTAGGCATTACTATATCAGCTTCAATATCCTTAAATTCTCTGGATATATCATCAACAATTTTCTTGGATATATCTGTCTGGAAAATGTCTATATTTTCCTTCAACTGCTCTATATTATCTACACCAAACACCAAATGACTGATAGCCTTTTCCTGTTTTACATAATTCATAGCTAATGCAATTCTGGAAATATTATACTTTTTACAAAGCTTATCAATTAGTCTAACAATCGGTTTAGCCTTAGCCAGAAAATCCGGAACCTGATTTTCCTGCATAAGAATCAATCCCTGAATAAAGGCGCTTCGAGAATGAATCTGCGTTGTGTTTCTATTAGCATCGGCTAAATCAAATACACCATTATTCTTCATTCGCTGGTCAAAAATACTGTATGGCAGCTGCATGAAGTCCACATTAGCGCGTTCTATACACTTTTTTGCCTCCTCTGGCTCATAAACCGAAACACCTACCTTACGGGCGTAGCCTTCCTTTTTCAAACGATTTAGAGTTTCAATAATGGCATCGTTATACACATATCTAGCACTATGAAGAAGATATGTATCTAAATAATCCAGATGTAATCTTGTCAAACTTTTCTCCAGATTCTGCTTCATTATTCCATAGTATTTATCCTCAGAAGCATCATCTAAAAGATTTGGTCTAAATTTGGATATAATCCATAATTTATCTCTAGCAATAGTCTTTTTTTGCAAAAAACATCCTACCACATCCTCAGCTGAGCCATAGGCATTGGCGGTATCAATTGTATTGATACCATTCTGAGTAGCAAAGTCCAACATATTTACAGCCTGCTCAACGGTAGGCTGCTTTTGTCCGGATATACCATAATCCATACCAAATTGCACAGTTCCCAAACAAAGTTCCATACCAGCGCCTCCAAAATACTATTTCAATACTTCACGCAGTGCAGCTACAATTTCATCCTGCTGTTCTTCTGTCAAATCATAATAAAGTGGCAAGGTAAATATTTCCGCATAATATTTTTCACTATTAGGGAAATCTCCCTGTTTAAAACCTAGCTTCTGATAATATGGCTGAGTGTGTACCGGAATATAATGCAAATTCAGCACAATATCACGTTTCTTCATTTCAGCAAATAGCTTTACCTTATCAATGCTAAGCTTTGTAAAATCAACTCGTATCATGTACAAATGCCAGGATGGATTAGCTTCTGGCAAAACATATGGTGTTACCACATCCATATCCTGCAACAGCTCGTTATATCTATTTACCAAATAGCGCCTGCGGGCTACAAACTCATCCAGTCTATCCATCTGGCTATAGCCCAGGGCTGCCTGCATTTCTGTCATGCGATAGTTATATCCCAAATCAACCTGCTGGTAATACCAGGGGCCATCCGCTTCATGTGTCATCAAGGAAGCATCACGAGTAATACCATGACTTCTATAAAGGCACAGCTTCTTATACAGTTCCTCATTATTGGTGAGCACCATACCACCTTCTCCAGTGGTAATAATCTTCACAGGATGAAAGCTGAATACTGTCATATCAGAGTATCTACAGCTTCCCACCTTGGTGTCCAGATAGTCTGCTCCAATAGCATGAGATGCATCCTCTAATACAGTAAAGCCATACTTTTCTGCTAGCTCATGGATTTTCTTCATAGCACAGGATTGACCTGCTAAGTGCACAGGCACCACTATTTTAGGCAATTTCCCATTCTTCTTTGCTTTTTCCAATTTTTCAGCCAGCAAAGTCACACTCATATTGTAGGTTGCAGGATCAATATCTACGAAATCCACATTAGCGCCACAATACCTACCGCAATTGGCAGACGCTGTAAAGGTAATTGGAGAAGTCCAGAGAACATCCCCTTCTTTCAAGCCTGCTGCTCTACAGGCAATATGCAGAGCTGAGGTTGCATTGGTTACGGCCACAGCATATTTTGCACCACAATAGTCAGCGACCTTTTTTTCAAATTGCTCTAAAACTGGCCCCTGAGTAAGAAAATCTGAATTAAGTACATCAACCACAGATTGAATATCTTTAGAATTTACATTCTGTCTGCCATAATAAATCATGGATTCATCTCCTTTAGTTCCTCTACAGTAAGGAAATGAGGATTGTTACCGGAATTGTAATCAAAGCCATCTGCTACCATATGTCCATGTTCCCCTAAAGCATTGGTTGTATAATCTATTTTTCTGGCAAACTCTATACTTGGCTTAATAACAAAATGATCTGGGAATTCTACAGTTTCATAGTACAAATCACTAGGACACATAACCTCATGAAGTTTTTCGCCTGGGCGAATGCCGATGACCTTTATTTTGGCATTTGGGGCTATTGCCTTGGCCAAATCCAGTATTCTCATAGATGGAATCTTTGGTATAAAGATTTCGCCACCCTGCATACGCTGGAAATTCTTCAAAACAAACTCTACACCATCCTCCAGCTTCAGCCAAAAGCGTGTCATGCGTTCATCAGTTATTGGCAGTTCTGTAGCACCACGCTCTATTAATCCCTTGAAGAATGGCACTACGGAACCGCGGGAACCTACCACATTACCATAACGAACTACGGCAAATCTAGTTTCACCTTCGCCAACAATATTATTGGCAGCAGTAAACAATTTGTCCGAAGCCAGTTTTGTAGCGCCATAAAGATTTATAGGATTTGCAGCCTTGTCTGTGGAAAGGGCAATTACCTTTTTTACATCATTGGCAATAGCTGCATCTATAACATTCTGAGCACCATTGATATTGGTCTTGATGCATTCCATAGGATTGTATTCTGCTGCCGGAACCTGCTTCAAGGCTGCAGCATGAACCACATAATCCACGCCCTTCATAGCCAGCATCAATCTTTCCTTATCCCGCACATCGCCGATAAAATATCTCATGCACTTGTCGTTGAATACCTGTCCCATCTCAAACTGCTTCAACTCATCACGAGAATACACAATAACCTTTTTAGGATGGTACTTGCTCAAAAGAATTTTGATAAATTTCTTACCGAAAGAACCAGTACCACCAGTTACTAAAATAGTTTTGTTGTTAAACATACATCATTCACTCCATTTATTTTTCTAAAATACAGTCTCAACCCTGTAATTAACACATCTTTACTTTTAGTTCTATCAATTATCATAGCACATAAATATTTTGTATTCAATATTTTATTATCTTTACAGTTTATTTCTATGAATATATTTTTATTTATTTTATTCTTTAAGTAATAAGATTGAATTATTGCACAAAAAATCTGCATTTCCCCAATTACGGAAAATACAAATTTTAGACATTTATTAAGTTTTATGATGCAGTATTCAATATCTATCATCTAAAAATAAGAATTTTATCAACGCAAAACAGAGGCTTTGCCATCTGCAAATTCTATCTTATAATCACATTCTGCCAAAGTACTAAGTCTATGAGCTATGGCAATTATTGTGATTTGTCCCTTGAGTTTAAGGATAGTATCGGTAATAGATTTTTCAGTATCGTTATCTAATGCCGAAGTGGCTTCATCCAAGATTAATACCTCTGGTTGTTGATACAATGCCCTGGCAATACCAATACGCTGCCGCTGGCCACCAGAAAGCTTTACACCACGTTCGCCTACTCTGGTTTCTATCCCCTCTGGCAGATCTAACACAAAATCATATAACTCTGCCATATGAAGGCTTTTCTCAATACGAGCGTTGTCAATATTCTCTGGAGCCACACCCAAGGCAATATTTTCTTTTACTGAACCATCAATCAGGTAAATACTTTGAGGTACATAAGCCAGATTGGCCTGCCAACTACGGATGTTATCAAAAATATCTTGCCCATCTACTTTGATATTGCCACCACTAGGCTTCAATAGACCTAACAAAATATCAACAAAGGTAGTTTTGCCGGCTCCTGATGGGCCTATAATGCCAGCGAAATCACCCTTGCCAATACTAAAGGATACATCCCGCAGTACATCCTCTCGTCCCTCTGGATAAGCAAACCTCAATTTATTCACCTTTATAGATTTTTCGAACTTCAACTTAGGTTGGACAGAAAGATAGTAAGACTCTTTTCTACTTTCCTGTCTTTCCTTTATATCCATCAATTCTGGATAAAGCTCATAAAACAATGGCTGTTGGAATTTGATAGTATTAAACAAATTTACTATTCTATTGGCACTTGGCATAAGACGGAAGGCTGCCAAAGCCAATACACCTAGCAGAGGTACAATCTGCTCTGGGGTACTTCCCATGGCTAATTTAGCCACAATCATAACCAAAAGTCCACTAACTACCATAGTTTCGATAATCATCCTTGGTAGCTGATTAATGAACAGATATTTGCGATTCGCTTCGCCATACTGCTGATAGGTGCGAGAAAACTCCTCTAGGAAATATTTTTCCTTTCTCATGACCTTGGTTTCCTTGATTGCCCCCAAGCCTTGATTCACGCACTTAATATATCCTGCGGCAAAATCATTTTGAATCTTGGCCTGTTTGCTAATACTCCTACGAAAAGCCTTAATGATACCATACATCATAGCTCCCATAATGCCTGCTACCACCACAGCAGTGAAGGCATCTACCACTACCAGCATCAGCCATATGGTAAATGCCGTAATTAACTCTGTCAGCAAAGTAAAGGTTGCTATCAGCATCGCCGAATAAATTACCTGACCACCAGCATTAACATTTCTTAGCAAAGTAGCGGAATTATGGTCTAAATGAAATAGATAACCTTTGCACAGATAATTATTCATAAGTTCTGTAGAAAACTTTATTTGATTGCGCATGGAAAAATCTATCTGCAGCTTAGTTTCCCAAGCCATGTAAGCGTTTTTTATAAGATATAAGACAATAAGACCTCCAGCACAAACCATAATAAACTGTGTATGACTTACTATCCCTAATGCCTCAGCTATATGTCCAATTTCAGGATGATGAATCAGAAAATCAGGCTGCCCCATAAGAGAAATAAGTGGCAGTATAGCACCAATGCCCACAGCCTCCAGCATTGCTCCAACAATCATAGCTAAGACAATAAAGCCACAGTATCTCAACTGCTGCTTGGTAAATATATTAAAAATCTGAAATATAGATTTCATCTGTCTAAAAACACCCCAAATTATTTATTTGACACCCTCTGTACTACTCTTTTGAAACAGTACCCTAACAGTTTGAATGATAATAACCAAATCTGTAAAGAAATCGCATTTTTGTACATACATCAAATCATAAACCAGCTTGTCATATACTGTAGTATTGTATTTGCCATAAACCTGCGCCATACCGGTAATACCTGGACGGACATTATGCCTAAAGCGGTATTCTGGAATCTCTTGCTGAAATTGCTTAACAAAAAATGGTCGTTCTGGTCGAGGGCCTACAATACTCATATCCCCTCGTAATACGTTAATAAACTGAGGCAGCTCATCCAACCGCATAGCTCGTAGAATATGTCCTATTCTAGTAATTCTAGGATCGTCCTCTCCTGCCATAACAGGACCAGAACTTGCTTCTGCATCCTGCCTCATACTACGGAATTTGAATACAGCAAATTCTTCCCCATATCGACCAGTACGAATCTGACGATAAAAAACTGGACCTTTGCTATCCAGCTTGATAAGTACAGCAATCAAAACCATTGGCACAAATGTAAGAGCCAATGCAAACAAGGCAAAGAATATATCAAATAATCTTTTGAGACTCCGACGCTCCAAGCTAGGATTCAAATATTGTGGCCGGAAGAACGGCATATCATCAATCTTATTTATTTCCAGCCCACTGCAGAACAGCTCATAAACGGAAGGTACTAGCACAACCTTTTTGTCCATTTGTTGGCACTGCATAACAATAGCAGCTTTCTTCTTCAAGCTAATATCCTGACAAATCATAACCAAATCCACTTGTGGCAAAGTCTGAAGCCATTCCTGCTTTTCTACATCCTGAGACATGATTTTACGCACATTATAATTCATCTGGGGAGCAGCCTGCAGTCGTGCCAATACTCGCTGACATTCATCATCGCTGCCTAGAAGCAAGGCATTCTTTGGCTCATCCAGATATCTCTCAAAGCGCCACCAGGCATATTGCCAAGCATTCATCAAAATTAATTCCAGGACAGCAGTTATAAGCAAAACACTACGAGAAAAACTAAATTCTCGGAAAAGGAAGCTGGCTGCCATGATAGCTATAAAAGTATAGAATACAGATAGTGCAATACCTATAAAGATTTCTCCATACCGTTTCTTAGCCAAGGAATACAAATCATATACTCCAAAGGACAAGCACACTACCACCACATTCAATGGCAGCATCCGCCAATACATATCCGTATTTAACACAAACGAAAAACGATGGTTGACAACCTGTACTGCCAGCCACATAGAAAAAGCTGCTAAAAACATATTACCTGTTAAAAGCAGCAGCTTCCTAAAAAATGGATATCGAGCCACAAAATCACCCTTATTATTTATAGTATACATTCTCTCCAATATGTATACTATAATAGCACAACTTTCTATTAGTAGCAATAAATCTATATCTTTTAAGTTAAGTTGTAGCGCAATAAACAAAAGCATATTTTATCAAATTAAAAATTGCATATAAAAACTGGCATATATGCGAAAAATCAGCATATATACCAGCTATTCAAGTTTCAGTTCATTTTGCGTGCAGTGCTATGACTTCGTTATACACAGAAAGTATTTTTTGATTCATTCTATCTGCAGTATATTCCTCTTCATACATTTTTCTGCTGGCTTCACCCATGGATTTAATAAGTTTCTTATGCTCCAGTATATATTTCAGCTTATCAACAAGCTCAGATATATTTCCTCGTGGTATTAAGAACCCATTAACTTCATCCTGTACCAGCTCATTTACACCACCTACATCAGAAGCAATAATTGGCATTCCCGCTCGCATTGCTTCGATGATGCTAATAGGTAACCCCTCATAGTTGCTAATCAGGCAGAATATATCGTTCTGATTCAATATATCATCTACATCTGTACGTCTGCCTAAAAAATGTACACCATTTTCTAATTTATGTGATGTCACATATGCCTGGGCTTCAGATAACAACGGCCCATCTCCTACCATATTAAGCTGTAAACTACCAGAATATAATTTATTTATCTGTTGTACTGCTCTAATTAGTTCCAGATTATTCTTTTGGTGAGAAAATCGCGCTACACTTACCAGCTTCAAGGGCAGAGAATACTCTCTAACTGTACTACTTATAAATTTCTTATCTACAATACCATTATGTACAGTTACAATCCTATTATAATTATGCAAAAACCATCTTTTTGCTAACTGGCGATCAAATTCAGATACACAAATTACTTTTCTGGTAATTACCAGCATTATATGCTCGATAGCTGCATATATAATTCTTTTTGCAGGTGATACGCCGCTTGTAAATGCCCATCCATGAGCAGTGAATACTGCAGGAATATTTTTGATTGCTCCTGCAATGCGTCCTACAATACCGGCCTTACTTGAATGACAGTGTATTATATCTGGATGCTTGTCCTCCAAAATATGACAAATAGAATTTATGGTTTTTATATCCTTTGCCGGATTAATCTCCCTAATCAGATCTGACAAAATCACATAATCAACACCTATAGCTACCAATTCATTTGTGAGCCATCCAGCAGTGCCAGTTACAACATAAACATTATGTCCAGCATGATGCATGTAGTGCACCACTTCCATTAAATGCGTTTGTGCTCCGCCAATTTCTGATTTTGTTATAATAAATAATACAGTTAATTTATTTCTCATTTTCTGTTTAATTATCAATGCTTATCCATTCCTTAGGACATAGATCCTTACTATCATGCCACTTATCATTAAGTTTATAAAATCTTTTAGGATATATAACTATTTTATTTTCATTATTATTTAACCAAGCCCCCCACCAAGAAAAAGTACTATTAGCTATTATGTTGTGGGTGCACTGGCTCATTAAATATAAATCTTCATGTCCATGGTCTTCATCATTTCCATCAACATAATAAACTGGTATATCAAACTTCAAATGTTCTCTACACCATAAAATATCATTAGAAAATACGAAAATAGCTGAAATATCATACTTTTCCTTAATTAAATTAATAGCTTTTTGATAATATTCACTTTGTAGTGACTCGAAAATATTCTTATTTGCAGCAACATTGATATAATCACCACGTCTAATATGCATAGAAACACTACAATTTTCACGCTTTATACGTTCACACCACATCGCTGAATTATCACTTATTTTTTCTCTTAAAGTAAATTCTTTTCTTATTTCCTCTTTTATATTAGAAAAATATTTTTCTGAGCCCCAATAACCTTGAAGATAGGAATTGTCCTCTACCTCCTCAATAGATTTATTATAAGCTGAGCCATTTTCAAAAATAGGTTTGATGCCATTTAACTGATAAGTAAAATGACTATCAAAATATCTCTGTAGAAATATATCTCCATATTTTATAATCTTAATTGTTTTTTTCATATCATTTTTTTGTGTATCTATTATATTAAATCTATTCAGAGAATATTTTCTATAATACCTTGCATACGAACTAAGATCTAATACTAAATCCGTTTTTAATCTATCAGCAACAGCTCTCCCACAAGCATAAGAAAACATTTGATTCCCCAAGCCACCCAATATCTGTATTATTATCATAAAACTACCTTTCGTATTTCCAAAGTTATATAATCCGTTTTAATCTAGATTGAATGCCAGATCTTGATAATATATTCGACCAACTTAAGTCTTTTATATTTCTCGTATAAAAATTATATTTATCAATCTTATCAAAATCTAATTCACTGCAATCTTTGCTAATATGGAAAAACTTCATGCCCCGCACTTTCTCGAATTCATCTACCCACTTATAGTTGGTTGTAATTATATCCATGCCTAATGCCACATATTCTAATAATTTAGTAGATGTTTGTATATTAAATGGAAATTTATTAGGCATGTAATTAACGGCGTATCGTGCTTGAGTAATATATTGTGGAACGTCACGATAACGAATTTGTCCAGTAAAAATAATATTCTTATATTTTTTATAGTCAATATACAAATCCGCTGGTGGCTCTCCCACCATCAGAATAGATCTATCTGGATTTTTTTTAAATTTATCTAATAAAAAATGCAATTCTCTATCCTTCGACATGCTACCCACATACACACAATCATATTGTATTTTTTTAGAAATATTATAAAAAAATATATCATCTACACCCATGTCACGATAGCAATATTTAACTTCATCATTAAATTTAAAATTAGTCTTTATATTTTCATTTAAAAAAATTCTTAAATTAGGCCTAACATTAATCTTGCTTTTTATATAATCTTTACATTGAGCAAAAGGTGGCAATGACATCGAGGCATACTCATGTATAATTGGTAAATCATATTTTTTTAAATTTATTCCCATAAACATCCATATTAAATCAACAGATTCTATAGATAATTCATTTATACTACGCACCTCAACAAAAGCATATTCTTTAAAATAATCTTTATATGCTTCGATTTCTGGTAAATAAGATTTTTTCCCTCTAACAAATCCTATTGTCTTCATGCAACCCCCTACTAGATGACATTACAGTATAAAATTTTTCTGGCAAAACAACACATCCTAATGCCACTATTATTTTTAACATTCCCTTTAAAGAATGCAATTTCCACTCAGAAACAAAACATCTGAAAATATTATCCAAAAAATCTTTAAGATTGGTTTTAAAAATGCAACCTCCACCCCCATTAAGAAACAACCTTATCACTGTAGTTACCTTCGCTGCGAAATATCTATCTTCAAAATATGATGCAATTTTATCACTATGTAAACAATATCTATCTTGATAAAAATATTGATACATTCTTTTATCATCCAATATATGTTTAACGGTTTGCCTGTGCATAACACTAGTATTTCTTTGAAAATAATGATATCCCGAAAATGGATTATAGATAATAGTTTTTGCTTTTTTTAAAACATTCCAAAGCCATATGGCATCTTCCCCCATCGAATAATTTACATCAAATATATCCAATATTTCTTTTCGATACAACTTCCCCCATACACTCCAAGGAATATGTTTCTCTTTTCCTCTCATTACAAACAGCTTTTCTACTGCCTCAATGCTATTCATTATATATTCTTGCTGGACATTTAAAGCACACCTAGATTTACCATTCATAAAATCCAGATAATAATTCCCCAATAAAATATCAGCATTATATTTTCTAATAGTATGGATACTATTTTCAATAAACCCTACTTCTAGCCAATCATCTGCATCTACAAATGCAATATAATCTCCCTTCGCCATTTCCAAAGCAACATTACGTGCAGTACTAACACCAGCATTTTTTACATGCTGCAACTTGATACGCTTATCATTGTGAGCATATGTATCACAAATAATACCACTAGCATCAGTAGAACCATCATCAATCAAAATAATTTCTATATTTGTAAATGATTGCCCTATTAAAGAGTCAATACATCTACTTATGTATTGTTCAACATTGTAAACTGGTACTATAACACTCACAATTGGCATAATTTTATATTCTCCTACACCATCTACAAGATCGGAAGAGCACACGTC
>ERZ506022.153-NODE-153-length-17145-cov-4.71627_pt1 | contig 17145 bp, 18 predicted proteins | sample MGYA00512184_ERZ506022 | MGnify/ENA metagenome assembly ERZ506022
CAAAAAGGGGAGGACCTTTTGCAGGATATGCCTTTTTATTCCCAAATCAAAGGGGTTGTCATGATGCACCACGAATGGGCCAATGGAACAGGCCCCATGGGGCTTAGGGAAGATGCCATTGACAAGCGGGCCCAAGTGCTCTACCTTGCTGACCGCATGGATATCCGTTACGATTTATTGTCCCTGTCGGAAAGCGGATTTAGGGAGATGGTCCGTGATCTGCTTGGGCTCGAACATATCGAATTTTCCCATGATGCCTTGGTCCTTCTTGAAAAGAACCTGACCTATGAGGCTGTACAAAAACTCCAGGAGATTCCTCTAAATAGGCTCCTCAAATCGGTCGTACCAAGCCATGCCTGTGAGTACAGCCTAAAAGATATGCTTACCATCACCCGGTTTTTTGAGCGGATTGTCGATAATAAGTCCTCCTTTACGAAGGACCATTCTCACGGAATTGCCATGAAGGCCCTTGCCATGGCCCAAAAATATGGATGGAATGAAGAAAAGCAGGAACGTTTTCTTCTGGCGGCGAGCCTCCATGATTATGGAAAATTGCAGGTGCCTTCTTCCATCCTTGAAAAAGCAGGGCCGTTGACTGCAGAAGAGTTCCAAATCATGAAGAACCATGTCCGCTGGACCTATGAAGTCCTTGATGAAATCCCTGGGTTTGAAGATATCCGGGACTGGGCCTCTTTCCATCATGAGAAACTGGATGGAAGCGGTTACGTAAAGGGCCTTTGCAGCAAGGAACTTTCCTTTGAAGACCGCCTCATGGCCTGTCTCGATATTTATCAGGCCCTGACGGAAAAAAGGCCGTATAAAGAGGGATTCTCACATGAAAAGACCATTGCCATCATGAGGGAACTAGCCTGTAAAGGAAAAATTGACGGCGCCATCGTGAGGGATCTCGACGCCTTTTTTGAGCCGACTAGGCTTCCTTCCTAATGAAATAAAAGGCAGGGAGCAGAAAGATACTCCAACAAGGTAGGGAGGATTGATGATGGATCTGATTCGAAAGGTACAGGAACAAGACTGGACTGCTATTGAGGACCTAGTAAAGCAGGCTTTTGCCACGGCTTCTTATTCGGATGGGACGGAAGCCGCGCTTGTGGCCCGGCTGCGGCAAGGGCCTGCCTTTCTCCCAGACTTAGCCCTTATGGCTGAACGGGAAGCTAAGCCCGCAGGGTTTATCCTTTTTACAAAAGCAAGGGTATCCCAAGAAACCATCCTTGCCTTGGCGCCCCTTGCTGTGAAGCCTTGTTTTCAAAAAAGCGGGATTGGGACCGCTCTTGTAAAAAAAGGTCATACGCTTGCCGCAAAGGCGGGATTTGCTTATGCAGCCGTTTTGGGGGATCCTGCATTTTATGGCCGGTTGGGTTATGAAGCGGCAGAAAAATGGGGAATTACGCCGCCAGCAGCTTTTCCTAAAGAATATTTTATGGCCATAAAGCTCATTCCTGATGCGGCTCCGCTTGCAGGGACCATTGTCTACGACAGGGCGTTTGGCCTTTAGGAAACAGAGCAGAAAATGAGACTGGAAAGAAAAGGAATGGAATCATGAAAGAAGCCATCAAGGTCCGCGGTGCGCGGGTCCATAATCTTAAAAATATTGATGTCGATATTCCTCTTGGAAAAATTGTCGGCATTGCCGGTGTGTCGGGATCGGGCAAATCATCCCTTGCCTTAGGCGTCCTCTATGCGGAAGGGTCCCGGCGCTACCTCGATTCCCTGTCGACGTACACAAGGCGGCGCATGAGCTTTTCCCCCAAGGCGGACGTGGATGAAGTCCTTTACGTTCCGGCTGCCCTTGCCATGCACCAGCGTCCCGGTGTTCCTGGCATGCGCAGTACCTTTGGGACAGGAACGGAGCTTCTTAGTAGTCTGCGTCTCCTTTTTTCCCGTCTTGCGGTGCACCGCTGCCCAAACGGTCATGAGGTCCCACCGTCCCTTGCCGTCGCGGCGGAAAAAGAACTTGTCTGCCCGACCTGCGGAGCCCATTTTTATGCTCCCTCTGCAGAAGAACTGTCTTTCAACAGCCAAGGCGCCTGCCCGCGCTGTGAGGGGACGGGAAAGGTCAAGACCGTCAATGTGGATGCCCTCGTCCCTGACGAGACCTTAACCATTGATGAAGGGGCCGTCCTTCCTTGGCAGACCCTGATGTGGTCCCTGATGAAGGAGGTTGCCCGCGCCATGGGCGTGCGGACCGATGTTCCTTTTAAGGATCTTACAGCAAAGGAAAAGGACATCGTCTATCATGGTCCTGCCGTGAAGAAACATATCTTTTACAAGGCTAAAAGTACGAACGTTGCCGGTGAACTTGACTTCACGTACTATAATGCCATCTATACCGTCGAAAATGCGCTTGCCAAAGTAAAGGACGAAAAGGGCATGAAGAAAGTCGAACGCTTCCTGACCCAGGAAACCTGCCCGGAGTGCCATGGCACCCGTCTTTCCGAAAAGGCGCGGGCCCCGAAAGTGCGCGGGATCTCCCTTGCTGACGCGACGCATATGACCTTGAAGGACCTCGTCTTGTGGGTCAAAGGAGTTCCCGAAAGTCTTCCTGAAACCATGCGCCCCATGGCCCAAAGCATTTGCGATGCTTTTCTCGAAAACGCCAAGCGTCTTATGGATCTGGGCCTTTCTTATCTGACCTTGGACCGGGAAGCTGCGACCTTATCAAACGGAGAGAGGCAGCGGATGCAGCTGGCTCGGGCTGTACGGAACCGAACGACGGGTGTCCTCTATATCCTTGATGAGCCATCCATTGGTCTTCATCCGGAAAATCTCAAAGGCCTCATGGGTGTCATGCAGGACCTTATCCGCGACGGAAACTCCATCGTTCTTGTAGACCATGATACGCAGGTCCTGTCTACGTGTGATTGGCTCATTGAAATGGGGCCCGGCGCCGGCTCCAAAGGAGGTCGCGTCATCGGAACGGGGACTGTGGCTGATACGGCAAAGCGTCACACTTCAAAGATTGGCCCTTTCCTTCAAAAAGGCGGTCACCACTTAGTCCGTGATGCCTGCGGGAAAAAAGCACTTTTTGAAAAGGGCACCATCCATATGGAAACAAGTGGAATCCATACCGTAAAACCCCTCAGTGTGACCTTTCCCAAAGGCCGTCTTACGGTGGTCACCGGTGTTTCCGGCTCAGGCAAGACAACCATGGTTCTTGAAAGTCTCATCCCGGCCGTCCTTGCCCAAACGAAAGGGGAGGCACTTCCGCCCCATGTGACACGTCTTGACGCGTCAGGCATTCACGGGATTAAACTCATCGACGCATCGCCCATAGGAATCAATGTCCGCTCTACGGTGGCAACGTACGCCGATGTCCATGATGAACTGCGCAAAGTCTACGGCCGCCTGCCGGAGGCAAAGGCACAGGGCCTTAAAGCAGGGGACTTTTCCTATAATACGGGGAGCCTGCGCTGCCCGCTCTGCGATGGCACGGGGGAAATCAACCTTGACGTCCAGTTCCTGCCTGATGTGATCATTACCTGTCCGGAGTGTCATGGAACGAGGTACCGAAAAGAAGCGGACCTTGTGAAAAAGAAGATGCAGAAAAGCAACGCGGCATATTCCTTGCCGGAACTCATGGCTATGGATATCGATGATGCCCTTGAGGCTGCCAAGGGGCTCAAGAAGGTCTCGGAAAAACTGCGCATCCTGAAAGACTTGGGCCTGGGGTATCTGACGCTGAAAGAAGCAACGCCCCGCCTTTCCGGCGGTGAAGCGCAGCGGCTGAAACTTGCCAGCGACATGGGGAAGGGGCAGGAAGATACAATCTTTGTCTTTGATGAACCGACCATCGGCCTTCATCCCCTTGATACGGAGACACTCCTTCACGTCTTTGATGAGCTTGTTTCGCAAGGAGCGACCGTTGTTGTTATTGAGCATGACCTCGACGTCATCCGCAATGCCGACTATCTCATTGACATGGGTCCCGGCGGTGGGGCAGAAGGCGGCACCATCGTTACGTGCGGTACGCCGGGAGAAGTGGCCCAATGCAAGGAAAGTAAAACAGGAAAGTACATCTAAAGAAAGAGCAAAGCAGTTTCCACGAAGTCCTTATGGCTTTAGGGGAACTGCTTTTTTAGAAAGGAGAAAGGATCAAAGGCTCGACCTGATTCTTGTGTCAAAAATGTATTGATAAATCGAAAATTATAGATATCATAAAACCATGAATCAGGTAGAATTTTTTAAAGCCCTTTCCAATCCCATACGGCTCCAGATCCTCACCTGGCTGAAAGACCCCTCTGCCTATTTTCCTCCTCAGGGTCTTCATATCCCCGAAGGGGACAGCTTCGAGAACGCTGTCTGTGTTGGAAGCATCCAAGAAAAGCTGGGCATTTCCCAATCGACTGTTTCCCATTACCTCGATCTGATGCAGCGTTCAGGCCTTTTGGAGTCTGCCCGTTTTGGAAAGTGGACCTATTACCGAAGAAATGAAGCGAATATCCAAGCCTTAGCCGAGTTTATCAAGACAGAACTATAAAGGAGGGAAAAGAGCAAGACCATGTAAACTGTCCTCGCAGGCAGTTTATTTTTTACCCTAATATATCGAAAATAAGCGATATATAGATTTAAAAGGAGACACTTTTAGGCATTTTCATGGCCCTGTCATTCGCCCGCCAATAGATGCGGACAGTCTTTTTATCGAAGTCACAGCAGGCTCAACGCATAATGCCCGTACGTTCTGCAATTTCTATCAAGATACACCCTTTATGGCAACGCCTTTATCCCAAATTGAGGCCGATCTCAAAGAAGCAAAGGAGAAATGGCCTGATGCAAGAAAAATCTGGGCGTCCGGCGGTAATCCCTTTGCTCTCAGTACGGAAAAGCAGATTGCTGTCTAGGATCTCATGCGGACCTATTACCCGAAGGCACGGATTTCCACGTATGCCATCATTTCTGATTTTAAGCACAAAAGCGTCGAAGAGATTTGCAAAATCAAGGCCCATGGACTTGATGAAATCATGATCGGTATCGAGAGCGGGGACGATGAAGTCCTTTCCTTTGTCAATAAGGGCTGCACATCGGAAGAAATCATCGAAGCGGGCCTTCCATATGAAGTGATTTTCTTCAGCGGATTGGGGGGCGCGGCTACGGTCTCGGACACGCCCAAAAGAGTGCTGACATCCTCAATCAGCTGCACCCTGACAGGATCCTTATTGCAGGACTCACCCTATTCCCCGATACGCCGCTCATGAAGGACGTGAGAAGCGGTGTATTCAAGGAGGCAACAGAAGAAGAACGCGTTTTGGAACTGAAGGAATTCCTGACACGTCTTAAGAATCCGACGCTGATTGACGCGACAAATGCCTCCATCATCACCCCTATCTATGGGAGGATTCCTGAAGAAAAGGATAAGATGATTGCCCAGCTTGACGCTATCTTTATCCGCTATGGGGAAGCGGGTCTGCGTCAGGCCCGTGAATCCCTGCCTGCCAGTTAAGATTTTCTGCTTCCAGACGGCAGAAGCCATCCCGCCTTGGCAAGGCAATTTGGAAAAGTTTCGTCATGGTTTTTCTTTCTTTTGAGCAAAGGCCCAACAGCCAATATTGGCTGTTGGGCCTTTGTCATAGATTCATGATAGGGTAGAAAGCGATGCATAAAGGTGGAAAAATGAGCTTATTTCGGGTTCTTTCATCAGTTTTCCCTGCGTCTCCAGACAAGATACAAGACAGCAGCCCCGACAAGTACGGCAGGACAAATGACACCATACATCATGGCATAGCCCCATTCAGCCGCCGCAAGTCCCAGTAAATAGGCCGCTAGGCCGACACTGATGTCAAGAGCCCAAAAATAAGTGGCTGTGGCGACCCCGGCCCGGGAGGGCGGTGCCATGGTCACGGCAAGGGTCTGAAAAGCCGGTGAGAGGGCCCCAAAACCAAGTCCCAGCACGGCTCCTGAAAGCAGCAGCCCCGTGAGACTTGAAATGGATGCAAAAAGGATGAATCCCAGAAGAAAGACGATGAACCCCGGATAAACGATATAATCCGGGCCCTTTGTATCAAAAAGATGTCCAATGACCGGCCGTGTGACGATGATGATGAGGGCAAAGACAACAAAAAAGAGACTTGTTACAGAAGCCAGTCCAAGGCTTCTGGCATAAAGCGGGATAAAGGTGAGCATACCGCCATAGGAAAAAAAGACCAAGCCCCCAAATAAAGAAGGGATGACGGAGCGGGGTTCAATGAGATCTGTTACTGAAAAAGAGCGGAAGGAGGCACTGGGACGGGTCACAGAGGACGGCAGCGCGTTGCAGATCATAGCAATCAGCGTAAAAAGAGCCCCGAGGATCAAAAAGAAAAAGACCGCGGATGGTCCCCAATACTGCATGAGAAGAAGTCCAACGAGGGGGCCTACAACCATGGCAAGATTGGTTGAAAGGGCAAAGTAACCGATGCCTTCCCCTTTGCGTGAAAGCGGCAGGACAAGAGCTGCTACGGCAGCAGCCGCCGTCGATGTGACGCCAAAAATAGCACCGTGTAGGAAGCGCAGTCCAAAGACGGCCGGCAAGGTTCGTAAAAAGAAAAAGGCCGTCATGATGAGAAGGAACGCACATGATCCCGCCACGAGCAGCCTGTGTTTGTTCAAGGAATCAATGATCTTTCCTGCAAACGGACGGCATAAAACGGTCCCCAGCTGAAAATACGTCATGGCAAGGCCCGCGTCCCTTTCGTTTCCATGAAGTTCTTTCAGGATATATAACGGCATGGCCGCAACCAGCAGATATTGGGATAGAAAATAAAAGAAATTCCCTCCCCCCATAGTCATGAATTGAGGTGTCCATAAACGATCTTTTGACAAATGAAATCCTCCTTATGAATCAGAAAATACGTTGTAATCCTGTCTTATTGTACTGCATGGAAAGAGCTTGTCAAGATTTTGGGCGCGTAGGGGACGGGAAAACTTCTATTTTATTCTATGAGAAATGCTCAATTTGGGAGCGCATAAAAAAGAGGCCCCATATGGGACCTTTTTGATTTATGATTTACAATTGGATCCAATCTATTTCCCTTGTTGATGAGGCAAAATCTTGGCACTTAGATAAGACGCCAGAAGACAAAACACGATATCGATTCCCCAGATGCCTTGATAGCTTCCTGTTGCAGCCACGGTCATGCCGCCCAAAAATGCACTGAGAAAGGCGCCTAGCTGATGCCCTAAAAAAAGGAGTCCCACAAGTGCTGCCGATTGGGCAAGAGGAAAACGCTCCGTGACGATTCCTGACGTCGGCGTAACTGTGGCCCCGCCGGACATGCCGAGACCTATGCAAAAGAAAAGGGCCGACAGGAAAGTTTTTGGCAGGAAAAAGAGATATATGGCTGTCAAACCCGCACGGAAGCCATAGTAAATGGTCAGAAGACGGTTTTTGGAAACATGGCCGGACAAATATCCGGAAATCAGCGCACCAATGACTGTTGACAGACCATAGGCTGCAAAGGCGTGGGCGGCGCGTGGCCTTTGAAGACCATAGGAGAGCAGCTGTGAGAAAAGATGGGCTTCAATCAGCGCCATATGAAAGCCGCAAGTAGTAAATGCTCCCAATAGATATCGAAATTCCGGCCGCTTTAGGGCTCCTTGAAGGAGGAGGCTAAAAGAAGCTTCGGGAACAGGACCTTTTTCCTGAAGATCCGTTCTTTTTAGGGGCTGCGTCAAATAAAAAAGAAAGGGAAGGGTTCCAATCATGATCAGACTGAGCACAACAGAGACTGTCAGGATTCCGCCTACAAGGGAAAGCCTGGAAAGAAGCGGGGAAAAAAAGGTTGAGCCCAGGCCGGCTGCAGCATTGATAAAGCCCGAAATGAGGGCCCCTTTTTGAGGTCCTACGGCGAAAATGACGGTTTCAAGAAGCAGACCAAATGAGATTGCTCCAGCGCCGCAGCCTAGACATAGACCAAGGGTGAGCACAAGGCCCCAAAGGGAGCGGAAGAGGGACAGCCCCAGTAACCCTAGAAGGAAAAGCCCCACGCCGCTAAGAAGGACGAAACGGTGGGAACGCCTAGCTGCAAGGAGCCCCCAAAAAGGCTGCGAAAGACCAAAGGAAAGCTGCAGGACCGCAATGGCAAAACTCAGGCCCCCATAAGAAAGGCCTGTAGCTTCCCTGAGTGGCTCCAGAAGGATTCCAATATCGCTGCGGATGCCGCCGCTGATGCCATAAAGGAGGACGGCGGATAACCCGCAGAAAAATAGAGAGGGCCCCGAAGCGGGGTGACTGGGTGCCTGCATAGAAAACCTCCGTTTAGACGCAGTCAGATAGGATAAAGGGGAAAACTTGGATGAAAAGCTTCCTCTAAATGATCAGAGAACCTTTTGGAAGGCAATCTTTGTGCTATTATCAAACCAAATTGTTCCCGTATAGACGAACCCCATCTTTTCGAGGATGTGGCGCATGATTTTGTTGTCCTCATCCGTATCGACACGGATGTTTTGAATCCCTTCACGCCTGGCTAAGTTTTCACAGGCCTTGAACATTTCCTGGGAAAGGCCCTTGCCGCGGATGGTGCAGTCGACAGCCATCCGATGGATGACAAGATAAGGCTCGTCATTGAGCCAGTGACCCTGAAGCGTGTCATAGGCAGCCTCGCCGCGGGCATCGATGCCGGCATAGCCGACAATCCGTCCCTGATCCTTGAGCACATAGCCGATGCCGTCTGATAAATCCTTGTTGATATCCGCCATGGCCGGATATCCCGTCTGCCATTGATTGACGCCCTGACTCCTTAGAAAAGCCTTGGCCTCGTTGATGATTTCCATGATGCGAATGGCATCTGTTCTTTCTGCTTTTACCAGTTTCATGCTGCCAGCCTCCTTATTCATGATTTTTCCAATCAATCTGGATATTGGTCCTCAATTTCTGCATGAGATCCAGCAGGGTCCGGACCTCTTCCTGGGAAAACCCCGCAAGACCCACTGCAATCTGGCGATTTTCCTCTTCAATCAATTTTTCATAAAGTTTCTTTCCGATATCCGTTGGATAAAGATGCCACATCCGTTTGTCCGTCTTTATCTTTCGGCGGCTGATGAGATGTGCGTCCTCAAGCTTTTTTACCGCCTTGGCCGTTGTCCCCTTGTCTACGCTGACGAGCTCAGTCAGGTCTGTCTGACAGAGGCCAGGCGTTTCACAGATGCGGGTCAAAAAGATAAATTGGCCGCGTTTGAGTCCATAGGATTGGAACTTCATATCCATCAGGGAATGGATGACGCGGCTGATGGTGCCCAAATGGCGAAGCAGTTCATTGGTCAGGTTCATGGTTCCTCCTTAATAGTTGAACTTTCAACTAAATATAGGATAAACGAAAGAATCCGCCTTGTCAAGATGAAAAAAAGGACTGCCGAAGCGCCATACAGGTGGGAAAGGGACCGTCTTTAGGGTTCTTCCAGGCCCCTCATCCTTTTTGCCATAATCAGGATCCATTCAGCTTATTCAGGAACAGCTTTCGCTGCTTTTTCCTAAAAAAAACGGCACCGCCAAGCGGTGCCGTTAGTTTTCTTATTAGAATGTTTCACCCGTAATCTTTTCGTAGGCTTCTTTATACTTTTCAATGGTCTTATCAATGACATCCTGGGGCAGGAGATAGTTGCTGTCAGGATTGGCTTTCAGCCAGTCACGGACATACTGTTTGTCGTAGCTGGGCTGGCTCTTTCCAACTTCGTAGCCAGCAAGCGGCCAGAAGCGGGAACTGTCCGGCGTCAGCATCTCATCGCCAAGGACAATCTGACCATTTTCATCAAGCCCAAATTCAAATTTGGTATCGGCAATGATGATGCCCTTCGTGTAGGCATAATCAGCACATTTTTTATAAAGGGCAATGGTCGCCTCTTTGATGGCTTTTGTGTATTCAGCCCCTTTGCCGGGGAAGCGTTTTTCAAGGTATTCCACACACTGGGCTTCGGAGATGTTTTCATCATGATCACCCAGTTCTGCCTTGGTGCTCGGCGTGAAGATGGGTTCAGCCAGTTTCTGGGATTCTTTCAGGCCTGCCGGCAGGGTGATGCCGCAGACGGTTCCATTTTTTTGATAGGATTCCCAGCCGGAGCCGGTAATATACCCACGGACGATGCATTCTACAGGAATCATGTCGAGCTTCTGGCATTTCATGCTCTTGCCGGCAAATTCCGGTGTGCGGAAGAATTCCGGCATATCAGCAGGATCTACGGAAAGCATATGGTTCGGAATGACATCTTTGGTGAATTCAAACCAGAATTTGGAAAGGCGGGTCAGGACGGCCCCTTTATCGGTGATGGTGTTTTTCAGGATGTGGTCGAAAGCGGAAATGCGATCGGAAGCCACCATGATAAGGCTGTCACCAATGTCGTAGATTTCGCGGACTTTACCAGACTTAAAGGGTTTATATTCCTGCATGATACATCCTCCTTGTATTTTGGTATCCTTATCATAGCACAAGGAACTTTATTTGTCGAATGATATCTCTATTTTCTTATAAAATGTTTGTAAAGAATGAAACAGGTAAGCGCTTGTATGACCTTACACATTTTCTTGTCTTTTTCCCTTTTGGATGATTTCTGGGATGGGGGAAAAAGTATGAAGGAATTTCAAACATTGTTCTGAATCCGTTGAAGAGTTTTCATTCCTATCGTATAATAAAAGAACAACTCTATTTTAGTTCTAGTTAAGGAAGGATGGGAGACCATGCGCATTGTCATGACGATTGTGGGAATTGATAAAGTGGGAATCATTGCTCGGGCCAGTGACCTGTTGGCTAAACATCAAGTGAATATCCTCAATATCAATCAAAATATTACGGATGATTTTTTCAACATGGTGCTGATCGGTGACATGAGCAAAGCCACCATCTGTGTTGAAGACCTAAAGGATAAAGCGGCTGCCTTAGGAAAAGAACTGGGCCTTGAGATCCGCGTCCAGAGTGAAGAAATCTTTACGGCTATGCACCGGATCTGATTGCTGAGGAGGTTTCCATGCTGTACAACACAAACGATATCCTTGAAACAACCCGGATGATCACGGAAAATAACCTGGACGTCCGAACCATTACGATGGGCATCAGCCTGCGCGACTGCGCCGACCCTGATGTAACTGTCTGCGCCCGTAAGATCTATGATAAGATTACACGCTGCGCCAAGGACCTGGTCAAGGTGGGGACCAACCTTGAAGCGGAGCTCGGTGTGCCCATCATCCATAAACGCATTTCTGTAACGCCTATTTCCCTTGTAGGTGAAGCCTGCCAGACCGATACCTACGTGCCGCTGGCCAAAGCCCTTGACGACGCGGCCAAAGCCGTTGGCGTCAACTTCATTGGCGGCTTCAGCGCCCTTGTGGAAAAAGGCTGCACCCATGGTGACTCCATCCTGATCGATTCCATTCCAGAAGCCTTGGCCACAACGGATATTGTCTGTTCTTCCGTGGCTGTTGGCTCCACCAAGGCCGGCATCAACATGAATGCCGTGCGCCGCATGGGGGAAGTTGTCAAAAAAACGGCCGATTTGACCCGTGATCAGGATGCTTTAGGCTGCGCCAAACTCGTTGTTTTCTGCAACCCTGTCCAAGACAATCCCTTTATGGCAGGCGCTTTCCACGGCGTTACGGAACCGGAGACAGTCATCAATGTCGGTGTCTCCGGCCCTGGTGTTGTCAAGCACGCTCTTGAAGGCTGCCGTGGGGCCGATATTGGTGTCGTGGCCGAGACCATCAAAAAAACAGCTTTCAAGATTACCCGCGTCGGACAGCTCGTGGCCCAAGAAGCGGCCAAACGGCTGGGAACCCAATTCGGGATCATTGACCTGTCCCTTGCCCCAACGCCGGCTGTAGGTGACAGCGTGGCCCACATCCTTGAGGAAATTGGTCTGGAATGCTGCGGCGCGCCCGGTACGACAGCGGCCCTTGCCATGCTGAACGATGCGGTCAAAAAAGGCGGTCTCATGGCTTCCAGTTATGTCGGCGGCCTGTCCGGTGCCTTCATTCCTGTAAGTGAAGATGCTGGCATGATCCATGCTGTGGAACAAGGGTGCCTCACCATTGAAAAACTTGAAGCTATGACCTGTGTCTGCTCCGTCGGTCTTGACATGATTGCCATTCCTGGCGATACGACGGCAGAAACCATTTCCGCCATCATTGCAGATGAATCGGCCATTGGCATGATCAATAATAAAACCACGGCTGTTCGCGTCATTCCCGTACCGGGCAAGAGCGTGGGCGATAAAGTTGAATTTGGCGGCCTGTTAGGATATGCGCCTATCATTGCCGTCAATACCTTTAAGCCCGATACCTTTATCCATCGCGGTGGGCGCATTCCAGCCCCAGTTAGGAGCCTGACAAACTGATGCGCAAGAAAGAACGCAATAAGCTCATCTTGGAACGTCTTGAAGAAACCTATAAAGGACAGGGAACGGCCCTGCATTATACCACCCCTTTTGAACTCTTGGTGGCGGTCATCCTTTCTGCTCAGTGCACGGATGAACGGGTCAATATTGTTACAAAGCGCCTTTTTCCAAAGTACAACACGCCGGAGAAACTGGGCGCCCTGACCCTTGAACAAATGGAAGCCCTCATCCATGACTGCGGCCTTTATCATTCCAAAGCACGCAATATCCTTGCTACGTGCCGAAAACTTATTGATGACTTCCATTCCGAGATTCCTCAGGAGATGAAGGCCCTCTTGAGTCTTCCCGGTGTAGGACGCAAGACTGCCGATGTCATGCTGAGTGTGGCCTTTGGAAAACCGGCCATTGCCGTTGATACCCATGTTTTCCGTGTCTCCCATCGGTTGGGTCTTTCCGCTGGAAAAGATCCCCTGGAGACTGAGCATGACCTGCAAAAGCAGATTCCCAAGGAAAAGTGGGGCGAGGCCCATCACTGGCTCATCTGGCATGGCCGTAAGGTCTGCAAGGCCCCTAACCCCCGCTGCAGCGAGTGCCCCGTTTTGGATATTTGTCCTTCACGGGTGATGGAATAATCAATTTCAGTTAGGAAATCCCAAATGGATAACGTCTACGATTACATCAACGATTTTTATACGAACGACGACGGCTGGAACATGGTCATACCCCGGGATGACGTTGAAACCTATATCCGCAAATGTGCTTGGCAGGGCATGGATGACAAGGCCCTTCAAAAAGAGTGGGACAATCTCAGCATCTTCTGCATCTATCTGGAAAATGATATGTTGGAGATGCAGGATGTAACGGAGGAAATCCTTGTAGGCTGCGTGATTTGGGCCTGCCGCTATATTGTTGAATTCATGGGGACGTACGACGCAATCAAGGCGTTCCTTGACACACTGGAGCGTTTCTTTGTCCTTATGAAGGAACGCGGCGTTCTCATGAGCGTCCTGGCGCCGCACCTTGCAGCAAAAACCCTTTTAAATGAAGACGGGACCGTGGCCATTGTGACATACCACGGACAGCTGCAAAAAGGGGAGGAGGAATGGGAAACGTGGGTTGGCCCACCACCAGAAGGCAACATCTTCCTGCATGCCGGTGTGGGACTTGAGGAAATCATGGGAGAAATCAACATGTTCTTCCAGACAAGCCGCTTTACGCCGGACCTTGACCGCGCCATGCGGCTCTACCGGCATGCCGAAGGCCGCCTGGACCTTGAAGGACCGGAAGAAACGGACTTCTGGAAAGGCTTCTGGGATTACTTTCTTTTTAATTATCGGACCATGGATACGGCCGATACGCCCATTTCATTTTTTGCCGAACACAGCGGCACACATTACGAAACCCTTGCCTATGAACTGAGCCGTGCCCGCCTGCGTCTATTTGTCCTCGGTGAGGTCCTTGATGAAACGCGCTGCCTGGCAGAAGACCTGATGACGGGGGATCACTTTTATGTCAATATGACCCCGGAAATGGCAAGTCATCATGACTTGGGGGACGTCATTTTGGGTAATATCTTCCAGAACCAAAGTTTGTGCATGAACTATGAAAAGAGTTTCCGCCTGTCCCCCCTTTCAAGAAATAAGCTTCATACCATCCTGCAGCAATGTCTGGATTGGTTCCTGATTCAGGGCCCTGATCTTACGTGGAGTGACTTCATGGCGGCCAATCCTCTTTTTGTCCGCAGGATTGTTTCCCTTGTGTCAAATAATCCTGCCGCTGTGGCGTTTCCCTATAAGACGGCCATCAAGGACTATAAGCCGCCCCGCATGACCCCCGCGCTGGACCGGTCGGAACAGGCCGTCAAGGAAATCATGGCCGCTGCGGGTTTTGGCATTACGGAGTTTTATTTTGCTCGCCGGCTGTGGCATGATTTTTTGAAGACGGATCCCAACCTTTCTGCCCTTGGGCCGGAACGCTGGGCCGCCGGTATTTTTGAAAACTTCCTTGAAATCAATGAAAAACGGGCTGCCCAGAAGAAACCTTTCTTCTCTGAATCCCTGGGCCTTCCGCAGCATCATATTGCCGAAGCCTACCAGACCATCCGCAGCGCCCTTTCCCTGGAACCATCCGATCCCCGCTATCTGACGGAAGTGGGGTATATGATGATGTTCAGCAATTTATCGTAGGAGGAAACCATGATCTGTTCTCATTGCGGTTTGGAATATCCCGATCATTTGGCGGAATGTCCCAATTGCCATACGCCCAATGACGATATTGCCGCCGAAGTCCTGACGGAAGATGAACGGGACGCTTTTGAAGGCGTGACCATCGATCAGGTTCCCGATTCGGATACATATCGCGTGATGGACCAGGATGACCTGAAACAGGCCCAGGAAGAAGCAAAACCTTTCCGCCTGCGGGTCCTGAACTTCCTTTTGGGCCATCTGGGACTTGTTGCCGTGGGCATCATCGTCTTTTTGGTCCTTCTTATCCCCGTCTTTCTTTCCCTTATGCTTCCTTTTGTGGGATACTTCATCATCATTGCCGCCATTTTTTTTGTCTTGCGGCTGATTGGACTGCGGTAAAGCAGCCCTTATAAAAAGGAGCCCTGAAGAAATGAACGTGTCATTTCTTCAGGGCTCCTTTTGCGTCTATGCTGAAAAATAGGAAGTGCGGCATAAGCGACATCTGTTAGGATGGATCCGCGCCTTTTTGGCTGGCGAAAAGACCTGCCAGTAACCTGTTTCCGTTACCATCAGATCAATCTTTTTTTTGTTTTTCACGTATATTTGTGGACAAAATGACTACTCACGATTGAAAAAGAGCATTAACTCTTCCAAAATATAAGCGACTGAACCATACGTTGGGAGAAAAAATATCCTTTACTCATTATACGATTCAAAAGAATGCAGAATGGTAAGCTATCATTTACTCTGTTTATGCCAGAAGACCCTTTTGATGGCAGCTAGGAAATAGTAATTTGGAGTGAAAGGAAATATACCGACTGTTGACCCCATCATGGTCAGAAAATGTATTCTGATGAACCATTTGCCAACCTAATCTGCGGTTGTGTATGATTATTGCTGCATGCAGGCTCAATTCGGGTAGGAATAGGTGCAGCAAGATTTGATGAGAATAAAATGCATAGGGATAACGACAACGATATGCAAGAAGCATTAAAAGATGCAATTGCTGCAGATAAACCAGTTTTTGAGAGCGGAGGTCCAAGGAAAAGAAGAGCTGCCGTATGTTGAAGATGGCCCGCTGGTCATTCCTAGCCAATGAAGATAAAATGAATTTCAAGGAAAAAGTAGCATTGCAGGATATCTTGGCCGAACACGAGAACCAGGCAATATGTTATTCCATGAAGGAAGAGATGATAGCCCTTTATGAGTTTAGGAGCTATACAAGGCTGTTGCGGGATGGAAGCGCTTTCACTAGGCAGCGGAATTCAGGCCCTAGTTCTAGTTAGGGCTGCAAAGATAAAAGCGTCCAAAAGGAGAGCCTGCGGATACGGAGATGGCGAGTACTTTTTCACGTTAATTCGCGCCCTTGAATTTCAACCGAAAGAGGTTTACTTTGGAAGTAAACGTGAAGAAACCAAAGGAGACTGTGAAAAATGAGCACTTCTCATTTCGTCACAGCCCCTTTTAGACACCTTGGAACGACGTTGCACTAAGGACAAAAAGAGAAGTCCCTGCAGGAAAAAGACAGGGAAAGGAAGGGGAGGGGGCCTGTTTTTTTCGCCCTATTCAAGGTTTTTTCTTCGATTTCCTCGTAATTTTCACAATTTTTGGTTTTCCCGTTCCATTCAAATCATAATTAGTGTATAATTAAATACATAAGTGAAACCTGAAAATATGAGCCTTGGTTCATATATGTCCTTACCTGTTAAGGCGGCCTTCACTTATCGGTGAAAAGGTCACCGACAACTTGTTGAAGAAGGGATGATTTAGTTATGCGCGAAGTTGTAATTGCAAGTGCTGTAAGAACGGCTATCGGCAAATTTGGTGGCAGCCTGCTTCCCCTGTCTGCCCCTGAACTCGGTGCAATTGTCATCAAGGAAGCCCTGAAAAGAGCTAATGTCCCTGGTGAAAAAGTTGACGAAGTCATTTTTGGTAACGTCCTCCAAGCTGGACTGGGCCAAAACCCTGCTCGTCAGGCATCCATCAAAGCTGGCCTGCCTATTGAAGTTCCTGCTTTTACTGTCAATAAAGTCTGCGGTTCCGGCCTGAAATGTGTGGAACTGGCTGCTCAGTCCATCCTGGCTGGCGATAACGACATCGTCGTTGCCGGCGGTATGGAAAGCATGTCCAACGCTCCTTTTGTTACCAGCGGCAAAGCTCGTTGGGGTCTGCGTATGGGCGACAGCAAACTCGTCGATGTCATGATCAAGGATGGTCTGTGGGATGCGTTCAATAACTATCACATGGGCATCACTTCCGAAAACGTCGCTGAAAAATTCGGCGTAACCCGTGAAGACCAGGACGAAGTTTCTGCCCGTTCCCAGCAAAGAGCCATTGCGGCCATCAAGAGCGGTGCTTTCAAGGACGAAATCGTTCCTGTTACCATCAAAACCAAAAAGGGCGAAACCGTATTTGATACGGATGAATTCCCGCGTGAAGGAACCACGACGGAAATCCTGGCCAAACTGCGTCCTGCCTTTAAACAAGGCGGCACGGTCACGGCTGGCAACGCTTCCGGTCTGAACGACGGGGCTGCCGCCCTTGTCATCATGAGCGCGGAAAAAGCACAGGAACTCGGCATCAAACCGATGGCGAAGATCCTGTCCTATGCTTCAGATCGGAAGAGCGTCGTGTAGGGAAAGAGTGTAGA
>ERZ506022.217-NODE-217-length-14697-cov-5.38444_pt1 | contig 14697 bp, 10 predicted proteins | sample MGYA00512184_ERZ506022 | MGnify/ENA metagenome assembly ERZ506022
AGATCTACACTCTTTCCCTACACGACGCTCTTCCGATCTGCTGATGAAACGCCTCGCCCATGTGGAAACTCTTCTTAAGCGTAGCCAGTGGAACACGCGTTAAATCGCTCCAGGCCCCCAGCACACGGTTAAAGTCGATATCGACAATCACATTACCTAAATCAAAGATATAGAGCATTTTTGCCTCCTTTCGCGCCACAAGAAATTAACTGTAGCGGGAAAGGGTGGGTTTGGCTATGTGGCAATAAGGGTAATCTTGTGATGCTGATTGCGAAAAAGCAGAGTAATTTCACTGGCTTTTTCGCAATAGATGAATGGTTAAGATTCAGGTGTAAATTGCCAACGAGTTTCGATGACCAGCGGCTTATCTGGTGTCACAAATTCCGGCGTTAGATTTATTGCGTTAGGTGCCTGAGTCAGCGGGTTAATACAGGTGGCATCGGGCTGTTTATCAAATACCACCAGACTGTTTGCAGAAGAGGTCATGGTCATCGCGAGTTTACCAGGCCACAGTAACTTAACCTTCACCCCGTCATAAAAACCAAAACAGTCATCCCAGGGACCAACTTGAGGAGAGATACGATTTCCAGTTGGCAGTTCATCACTACCCGCTTCTTCTTGCCAGTCCGCATCAAAAAGCACCTGCAACGATTCTGTATTTTGCGGAGTCAGCTTTTTCGCAAACCACGGATGCCAGCCTGCGGAGGCCGGGAATGTATCGGCATATGAATGGACTTCCAGTTGCAAAACCAGCGCATCGTTCTCCAGCAAAAAAGTCTGAATCACTTCCCCTTGCCAGGGCCACGGTGAAGCCAGGGGCATACGTAAAGTCAGGGAATCTGCTGTTTTGTCGATGATTTCCCACGTTGAGTAACAAGCCATACCATGCAACGCATGTGGTGGTTTATTGGCGGGTAAAGAATAACATTGCCCACCAGCATTCAGCGTCGCATTCCCCAGTCGCCCTGCCCACGGCACCATTGGGAAACAGCCATACTGAAAAGCTCTGCGCTGCGGCTGCCATTGGCGTAATACTTCAGAACCAAATGCCTTTAACGAGGTTATCCTGGCACCATCATGCGGATAAATCTGCAGGTGAATATTGCCTTTTTCCAGCGTCACTAACTCTCCTACAGGCCCAGGCCATGGCGCGTCAAACGCCTGTTGTAGCGCCAGGTAATGCTCGTTTTTTCGTTCAGTTTTCATGAGATTGTTCCCTGATGTAGCGGTAAGAAGCGGTTTCTTGTTCATCGGTTGGCTCAATCAGCCAGACGCAAACAAAGGAAAGAACTGAGACAGCAAATAAAAACAGAGCGACATACCACGGTTTTCCTCCCCCTAGCGCCAGCAAACTTGAGGCGATAAGGGGGCTTAGTCCGCCAAGAATCGCGGAAAATTGATAAGCAAAAGAAAGGCCGGTATATCGTACTTTGGTACCGAACATGCGGGTGAAAAGTGTTGGCTGCACGGCAAACATCATCGTCGGACCTAAGTTGTAGCCAAGGATCATACTGCACCAGATGATGAGCGTACTTTTGCTATCCAGTAATAAGAAGAAAGGAAACGCGAACAGGACACAAAATCCTGCTCCCGACAAATACAGACTTTTTTGACCTATACGATCTGATAACCATCCAACCAATGGACAACTGAAAATACCGATCGCCGAGGCAATCAACATACCCGTCAGGGGAATATCTCGCGACAATGCTAATTGGCTGGAAATATAGACAATACCAAAGGCGTTAATAATATTAGAGGAGACACTTTCCGCCAGCCTCGCACCCAGTGCCAATAAAATATTTCGTGGATGTTTTTTGAATAATTCAATCAACGGAGGAACGGACTTTTCTTTATTATTCGTCGTTTTTTGCTTTTGAAAATCCAGCGTTTCTTCGGTATGCAGGCGGATAAACAGCCCAACGATCAACATCACCGCAGAAAGCCAAAACGGAATGCGCCATCCCCAGGAGAGAAACTGCTCCGAAGTAAGAAAATGGTTACAGAGAGCAAAAATACCGGTTGCCAGCATAATACCCACAGACGCAGCCGTTTGCGGGAGTGAACCTAAAAATCCGCGTCGGGATTCGGGCGCTGATTCTATGGTCATCAATGCCGCTCCGCCGTACTCGCCACCAAGACCAAAGCCCTGAATCAAACGCAGCACCATTAATACAAGCGGTGCCCAAATGCCAATTTCCTGATACGTCGGAATAAAACCAATCAAAAATGTGGAGCAACCGACAATAGCCAGCGTCCAGATAAGTGTTATTTTTCGCCCGATTTTATCGCCAAAATGACCAAAGACGATGCCACCTAAAGGACGAGTCAGAAAACCAACACCAAAGGTCGCAAAGGAAGCTATAAGACCTATAAAAGGATCGCTGTCTGGATAAAACAGCGGTGAAAATACCAGTCCTGCTGCCGTGCCAAAAATAAAGAAGTCATACCATTCCATTAACGCGCCTGCGAAACTGCCCATAACGACACGTCTCATGGCTTTACCGGAAAGCCCTTCACGCGGTGCGGGTAACTTTTCAGACATAATTTTCCTCTCCTGGTAGGCGAGAAATCTGGGATACGAACCACTAAACGTGGGCAGTTTGAATTAATGCGCATCGGCTTAAACCGATGCGCATTAAATTATTTCTTCAATTCAGCCAGAACCTCTGCGTCCTCAGCATCAACATTTGCACCCAGTGGTTCCCAATTAATCAATACACAGGTCAGGAATCCCAGGAATGGCACGATTGCCAACCAGTAAAACGCTTCAGTTTTCAACGCACCCCACAGCATCGGCCAGAAAATGAGTCCTGCAATTGCCCCTGTGCGCATAATAGCGCGGGCAAATCCGACCCCAGTAGGGCGAATAGCGGGAGGATAAGAGAGTGTGGCAATGGTCATGCCCAGCCCACCAGGACCCGCTGAATGGAAGAAAATAATTGATCCCAATAACCCTAAAGACAGCCAGGGATTAGTCGTTGCCAGTGCGCCTAACGACAGCAATGCTAAGGTCACAACAGCAAATCCATACATCGACTGTCGGCGAGTACCCAGTCGTTGGAGAATAAACGAGCCGATCATCCCGCCTGTCACCCCACAAAGGGCATTCACGACGGCAGAACCGGTTAACGCGCCAGTAAGCCCGCCACTTATTATTCCCGCCAACGTAAGAGGAAGATAAACACCTACGGCGTTATATTGCCACGCCTGCATGGTTGCCACGACACAGCCAAGAATGGTGCGTTTGCGGTAACGATCATTAAATAAGATGCCATATCCACCACTGTATTTATTCTCTGCTTTTTCCGAGAATTTCGCTTCTGTTGTACCCGATGCCGCAACGTGAGCCTGAACACCATAACGTTTTCCCAGAATGTCGCACGCTTCCTGGTAACGCCCGACGCGTGCGGCCCACATTGCGGATTCACCAATAAAGAAGTAACGCAAAATCATGAAGATGACTGCAAAAATAGCTCCGATGAATATTCCGTAACGCCACAATTGTTCTTCAGCGATACCAGACAGAAGCAGCGGCAAAAGCACCAAATAAACAACGGTTGTCGAAACATACCAGGCCATTTGCCAGAGGTTGACCGACGTGCCGGTTTTCTTCGACGTTGAACCACGAAGCTCTGCCACGGCATTGGTTGCCAAAGGGAAGTCGATGCCTAAACCAAAGCCCATGATGACGCGGCACACCAGCACCCACCAGATACTGGGAGCAATAGCTACCGCTGCAGCACCGATGGTGCACAGCCCCATGCCAATAATAAATGCCCGCTTTTGCCCAAAGCGGTTTATTACTCGGTTCGCTAATAAACCGCCAATTAACGCGGCGATTAATACTGATGCATTGACGGTTGCAGCAAGACCCGGCGAAATGCCGAATTGAGCGGCAATGTATTTATTACCAAACCCCACCATCGCCGCCTGGTAGGCATCAATCAATATGCCGCCCAAAGCAATAAAAATAACGCCGATACTGGTGTTGATTGCAGAGTTCTTATTAACAATATCAATTACGTCCTGTGGCCGACTAATTGAATAAGTTGCAGGACTGGTGATTTGACTCATCGCAGTGTCCTTTTTAATTGTTGTAGGGTGGCGCTGGCGTGACGCAGCGCCAGACAGAGATTTAGAAAATCATTCCGGCGCAAATTGCAGCATGACCTTTATGGAGTCATTTTGCTGCGCGCGTTCGAATGCCGCCGCTGCATCCTCAATGGCAAATAAATCGGTAACCAGTTCACTGGTATCAAACCGCCCATCCGCCAGCCATTCGATAACAGCATCGAAATCTTCAGGGATGTACATGCCAGAGTTGAGCAAGTCACGCTCGAAACGTTGCATCATCGGTAATGGTATTTCACGCGGCCCACTTGGTACGCCCATGCACACGACGGTGCCTCCGGCATATACACGGGTACATGCATCGTTAAGCGTGGCCTGCGCTGCAACGACATCAATCGCCCCCGTAAATCGCACATCTGCGGCCAGCTCACCTGGTGCCCAAACTTCTGCTGCGCCCAGTTTTAACGCCAGCGCGCGTTTGGCAGCGTCAGGTTCAATCACGGTAATCTTACCTGCCCCCATAATGCGCAGTGCCTGCACGATGGATAAGCCTATCGTTCCGGCACCAATCACCAGTACGCTTTCCAGAGAAGCTTTCGGCATTCGGTTAACGCAGTGACGAGCACAAGCCGCCGGTTCGGCAAAGGCCAACACTTTTAGCGGTAAAGAGGCTGGTGCGACATGGCAATTACGCGCAGGAACAATGTGTTGTGAGCGAGCAAAGCCCGGTGCGCGAAAACCAGCAACCTGCGGTGGTTCACAAAGATTAAAACGTCCTGCTTTGCAGGCTCGGCATTCCATGCAAGCCATGATGGGATCGACCACAACATGATCACCCGGCTGTACATTTTTAACGTCGCTGCCCACTTCCGTAACGCGCGCTGCAATTTCATGACCGGGGACGACAGGCGGTTTGGCAAACGGATGACCGCCTTTCAGAACATGCAGATCCGAACCGCATATCCCGTAGAACACGGGCGCAATCCGTACTTCGTGCGGTTTAAGTTGCTGGTGTGGTACTTCAACATATTGAGTGGTGACTTTCCCAATATCTGAAAATAAAACCTGGGTAATTTTATCCATTGTTATTCTCCAGAATCGATATCCATAGGGGATTAGCGTTGCGCGATACCTTCATCGACAATTTCAGCCAGCCGTTGCAAGCGTGGAACGGAGACATCGCGCAGCATGGTTTGTGGATCTTGTGCACCAACAACCGACGCCCAAACCGCTCGTCCAGCCAGGAAGCCCGACGCACCACCTTTCATGGCAATACTTACTGCACGGCCAAAAATATCGGCATCAACGCCAGAAGAAAGAATTACCCACGGCATCTTCATCTGATCGTTAAGTTGCTGACAGGCAGCAAGTAAGGTTTTTTCATCGCCTTTGCCCCCTAATGGCATCTCGGCTTTGTAAAGATCAGCCTCTGTTCCACCAAGCTCTGCGGCGGCGGCAACAATGGCGCTTTCACGATCAAAGTCCCAACCGCGACGAGGTGGACGCACCACAGGTTCAATAATGCTAACCAGCCCGGCACTACGGCAGCGACGAACAAATTTATCAACCATTGCCAGACGTTCCTCTGCGGGTTCATCTTCACGCCAGAGTACAAGTAATTTCATTGCCTTAGCCCCCATTTCACGGGCTTTATGCGGGTCGACGGACATATCTATTTCAACGCTATCAACCGGGATGCCATTACCTGGGATAAAAAGATCGGCAGCGACAATCAGGCCGCAAGAATTAGCCACAGCGCCCTGCTCGACTATTTGTTCAAGACAAAATTGTTTATCCGCCAGAACGGCAGAAGCATAAGGAGAAAGGATTCGGGTCGCGGCAACTTTAAAATCGGTGAGTACACTGTCGGCGATGGGTTTTGGCTGCCCTGCTGCCGCAAACATCAGGCGCATGGCCTCACGCTGATCGACAGCTAACATGGCGAATCCACCACCTGGGCGGGAGATATCTTTCAGCGTAAATGGGGTGAAGTGGGATGACATAGAAACTCCTGTTAATAGATAAAATTAAAGACCAGCCTGCTGGCGAACCTGATTTAGCAGGGCGCTCCAGTCCTGCCGCCCTTTGCCGTCTTGACTTGCTGCGGCGTAATAACTTTCTGCTGCAATCCCCATATTGAGCGGCGCCCCCGTTTTCCGAGCGACGTCAACTGCAATACGCAGATCTTTCAATGCCAGGTCCACCATGAAGGCGGGAGAAAGATCGCCTTTCAGCACTTTGCCAGGCCAGGTGGTCGTAAAATGTCCTTTCCCTGCTGCCGTACCACTCATCACCTTAATTGCGACATCAAGATTTAATCCCAGTGACTCACATAACACAGCGGCTTCGGAGGACAGCGCATTAAGCGCAATGCTCATATAGTTGTTAATTAGCTTCACGCGGATCCCCATTCCTGGGCCACCAGCCTCGACCAGCTCATTACCCATGCACATGAGAATCGGGCGTGCACGCGCAATCTGCTCATCAGTGCCGCCCGCTAAAATCAGCAATGTGCCATCAATCGCATTCACTGACGTTCTGCCCACGGGGGCGTCCATCATATTGATGCCTTTTTCTTGTAATTCCCGTATTAATGCATCGGTCTGTAAGGGATGAATAGTCGACATATCAATCACTAACGCGTCAGATGAAACAGTTTCACAGACGCCTTTTTCCCCCAACAGCACCTGTCGAACAATGTCCCCATTGGGAAGCATAGTGATGATAAATTCAGCGCTTGCTGCCGCTTCCGCTGGGGTTTGTGCCGCAGTGGCCCCCTGCGTAACTAGCGCATCGACGGCCTGTGTATTGACATCAAATACCTGTAATGAATGCCCTTTTTGCAATAGATTGTTAGCCATTGGGCTACCCATCTGCCCCAGCCCGAGAAATGCAATGGTTGCCATGAATACTCTCCTGTCTGACATTGACAAATAATGACAATTTAAAATTCGTTTTCGTCTGTTTTTGAGCATATTTGTAATTTATGTTCAAAAACACGACACACATCACTAATTTGATCATTTGTGTCATTTAAATTGACCAAAGACGACAAAATTAAACAGGACAAGACAAATATGACCAGAATTGCATGCGTGGGTATCACAGTTCAGGACAGAATTTATTCTTTGCCCACTCTGCCGGAGGGTGGCGGGAAATATCAGGCAAATCATTATCTTGAGATTGGTGGCGGCCCGGCAGCAACAGCCGCTGTTGCAATCGCAAAGCTTGGCGTGGAGGTTGATTTCATCGGTCGCGTCGGCGATGACAGTTGTGGAAATACCTTACTTGCAGAACTTGAGGGTTGGGGCGTCAATACCGCATTTTGCCGCCGATATCCTCACGCCCGTTCGTCGCAATCAGCGATCCTCGTTGATCAGCATGGCGAACGGATTATCGTTAATTATCCAAGTCCTGATCTCGGTACTGATGCCGAATGGTTAGAAGCGATCGATTTCTCTCGTTATGATCTGATTCTGGCCGATGTTCGCTGGCATAGCGGTACTGAAAAAGCATTCTCGCTAGCGCGCCTTGCGGGTGTGACAACGCTTTTAGACGCCGATATGACACCGCAGGATATTTCTCCACTTGTCGCGCTTGCCGATCACGCCGTGTTCTCAACACCAGGGCTGAAACGCATGACTGGCCTGCAGTCACCTGAAGAAGGTTTGTTCCAGGCAACGACACAAACAGCAGGTAAAGTGTATGTTACGCTGGGTTCTGAAGGATCGTTGTGGATTGAAGATGGTCATTTGTGTCAACAGGAGGCATTTTCTGTCAATGTGGTTGATACCACTGGAGCAGGCGATGTTTTTCACGGCGCACTCGCGGTAGCGTTGGCAGAAAAAATGCCAACAAAAGAGGCTATTCGTTTTGCCAGTGCGGTTGCCGCGATGAAATGTACCCAGCCTGGCGGTCGGGCCGGCATTCCTAATCGTGAGCAAACCGAATCATTTTTGTCACTTTATGCGTAAAATGGTAAACATCTACCGAGGAGGGGCAAGGGAGTATTCATGAGTATCATCGAAGTGACAGGTAATCCACGCCATGACCAACTCGTTCATCTAATCGCAGAACGCGGTTATATGAATATTGAAGAACTGGCACAACTGCTGGATGTTTCAACGCAAACCGTGCGCCGGGATATCCGAAAACTCAGTGAGCAGGGCTTGATCACCCGTCATCATGGAGGGGCCGGGCGCGTCTCCAGCGTCATGAATACCGCTTTTGAGCAACGGGAACTTTCGCTCACCGCCGAGAAACGGGCGATCGCTGAGGCAGTCGCCGATTACCTTCCCGAACGCTGTACCGTCTTTATCACCATCGGTACAACCGTAGAAGCCGTTGCCAGGGCATTACTCAACCGGCGTGATTTACGCATTATCACTAATAGCCTGCGTGTGGCACAGATTCTTTATAAGAATCAGGATATTGAAGTGATGGTGCCGGGAGGCACTTTACGCGCTCATAACGGTGGGATTATCGGCCCAGGAGCCGTGGATTTTATTGAAGGCTTCCGCGCAGATTATTTAATCACCAGTATAGGTGCCATTGAGCATGACGGCACCCTGCTGGAATTTGATGTCAATGAAGCGTTAGTCGCGAGAACGATGATTAAACATGCGCGGAATACATTGTTAGTGGCCGATCATACGAAGTTTGCCGCGTCTGCTGCCGTTTCAATTGGCAATGCACGGAATGTCAGGGCTTTTTTTACTGATGCCCCGCCTCCCAATTCTTTCTGCCAGTTGTTAAGTGAAGAGAATGTTGAACTGGTGGTTGCCGAGCAAGAAGTATCCTGAAATTGAAACTTCGGAAAATCCGCTGGGAATTTCAGCGGATTTTGTTTTCCATAAGCCAAAAAAAACCTGCCAGCGATGGCAGGTTTTTTATAACTAAAAAACGAAATTAATCGTCTTTCGGTGCGCGGTTAGCGCGACGACGATCGTTTTCCGTCAGGTGACGTTTACGAATACGGATAGAGGTTGGAGTCACTTCTACCAGTTCGTCATCATCGATGAACTCCAGAGCTTGTTCCAGAGTCATGCGGATAGGCGGAACCAGAACAACGGCTTCGTCAGTACCGGAAGCACGCATGTTGGTCAGTTTCTTACCGGTCAGGCAGTTTACAGTCAGGTCGTTAGAGCGGCTATGAATACCGATAATCTGACCTTCGTAAACTTCTGCACCGTGACCGAGGAACAGCTTACCACGGTCCTGCAGACCGAACAGCGCGAACGCAACCGCTTTACCCTGACCGTTAGAGATCAGTACACCGTTCTGACGCTGACCCACTTCACCCGGACGTACGTCGTCGTAGTGGCTGAAGGTGGAGTACAGCAGACCCGTACCGGAAGTCATGGTCATGAACTCAGAACGGAAGCCAATCAGACCACGGCTTGGGATCACGTAGTCGAGACGTACGCGGCCTTTACCGTCTGGATTCATGTTTTTCAGGTCGCCTTTACGTTCGCCCAGCGCCTGCATTACAGAACCCTGATGCTGTTCTTCAACGTCCAGAGTCACGTTTTCATACGGCTCTTGTTTACGACCGTCGATTTCACGGAAGATAACTTTCGGACGGGATACCGCCAGTTCGAAACCTTCACGACGCATGTTTTCGATCAGAACAGACAGGTGCAGTTCGCCACGACCAGAAACGCGGAACGCATCGGCGTCTTCGGTTTCTTCTACGCGCAGCGCAACGTTGTGTACCAGTTCTTTGTTCAGACGATCCAGGATCTGACGAGACGTTACGAACTTACCTTCTTTACCGCAGAACGGCGAGGTGTTAACGCAGAAGAACATAGAAACGGTCGGCTCATCAACGGAGAGTGCCGGCAGCGCTTCAACGTTTTGCGTGTCGCAAACGGTGTCAGAAATGTTCAGTTCGCCCAGGCCCGTGATCGCCACGATATCGCCAGCTTCCGCCAGATCGGTTTCGATACGTTCCAGACCGAGGTGGCCCAGCACTTTACCGACTTTCGCGTTGCGGGTTTTGCCTTCGCTATCGATGATAGTAACCTGCTGGTTCGGCTTCACTTTACCGCGCTTGATGCGGCCAATGCCGATAACGCCAACATAGCTGTTGTAATCGAGCTGAGAAATCTGCATCTGGAACGGACCGTCAAGGTCAACGTCCGGCGCAGGAACGTGGTCAACAATCGCCTGGTACAGCGGGGTCATGTCTTCCGCCATATCTTCGTGGTCCAGACCCGCGATACCGTTCAGCGCAGAAGCGTAAACGATCGGGAAGTCCAGCTGCTCGTCGGTCGCGTCGAGGTTAACGAACAGATCGAATACCTGATCCACAACCCAATCAGGACGCGCGCCAGGGCGGTCAACTTTGTTGATAACAACAATCGGCTTCAGGCCGTAAGCAAACGCTTTTTTGGTTACGAAGCGCGTTTGCGGCATCGGGCCGTCAAATGCGTCAACCACCAGCAGCACTGAGTCTACCATGGACATTACACGTTCAACTTCACCACCGAAGTCGGCGTGCCCCGGGGTATCAACGATGTTGATACGGTAATCATTCCATTTGATAGCGGTGTTTTTCGCGAGGATGGTAATCCCACGCTCTTTCTCCAAATCGTTGGAGTCCATCACGCGCTCTTGGGTTTCGGCACGAGAGTCGAACGTACCGGATTGTTGGAGCAGCTTGTCTACCAGGGTGGTTTTACCATGGTCTACGTGCGCGATGATGGCGATATTACGCAATTTTTCGATCACAACTTTGCCTCAGGCATTAGAAATAGCGCGTTATTGTACACGGATTAATCGCACTACAAAACAGGATCACAAACATCCTCCGCAAACAAGTATTGCAGAGTCCCTTTGTGATCGCTTTCACGGAGCATAAAAAGGGTTATCCAAAGGTCATTGCACCAATATGGTGCTTAATGTTCCCATTGAAGCACTATATTGGTGCAACATTCACATCATGGTGCAGCCCTTTTGCACGATGTTAAGCATGATAACGCCTTTTAGGGGCAATTTAAAAGTTGGCACAGATTTCGCTTTATCTTTTTTACGGCGACACGGCCCATTTAATTGCAGATTTCGTTACCACGACGACAATGACCAATCCAGGAGAGTTAAAGTATGTCCGCTGAACACGTACTGACGATGCTGAACGAGCACGAAGTGAAGTTTGTTGATTTGCGCTTCACCGATACCAAAGGTAAAGAACAGCACGTCACTATCCCTGCTCATCAGGTGAATGCCGAATTCTTCGAAGAAGGCAAAATGTTTGACGGCTCCTCGATTGGCGGCTGGAAAGGCATTAACGAATCCGATATGGTGCTGATGCCAGACGCATCCACCGCAGTGATTGATCCGTTCTTCGCCGATTCTACCCTGATTATCCGTTGCGACATCCTTGAACCTGGCACCCTGCAAGGCTATGACCGTGACCCGCGCTCTATTGCGAAGCGCGCTGAAGATTACCTGCGTTCCACTGGCATTGCCGACACCGTACTGTTCGGGCCAGAACCTGAATTCTTCCTGTTCGATGACATCCGTTTCGGATCGTCTATCTCCGGTTCCCACGTTGCTATCGACGATATCGAAGGTGCATGGAACTCCTCCACCCAATATGAAGGTGGTAACAAAGGTCACCGTCCGGCAGTGAAAGGCGGTTACTTCCCGGTTCCGCCGGTAGACTCAGCTCAGGATATTCGTTCTGAAATGTGTCTGGTGATGGAACAGATGGGTCTGGTAGTTGAAGCTCATCACCACGAAGTCGCTACCGCAGGTCAGAACGAAGTGGCTACCCGCTTCAATACCATGACCAAAAAAGCTGACGAAATTCAGATCTACAAATATGTCGTGCACAACGTGGCGCACCGTTTCGGTAAGACCGCGACCTTTATGCCAAAACCGATGTTCGGTGATAACGGTTCCGGTATGCACTGCCACATGTCGCTGTCTAAAAACGGCGTTAACCTGTTTGCTGGCGACAAATACGCAGGTCTGTCTGAACAGGCGCTGTACTACATTGGCGGCGTAATCAAACACGCGAAAGCGATTAACGCCCTGGCAAACCCGACCACCAACTCTTACAAGCGTCTGGTCCCGGGCTACGAAGCACCGGTGATGCTGGCTTACTCTGCGCGTAACCGTTCTGCGTCTATCCGTATTCCGGTGGTTTCTTCTCCGAAAGCACGTCGTATCGAAGTACGTTTCCCGGACCCGGCGGCTAACCCGTACCTGTGCTTTGCTGCCCTGCTGATGGCCGGTCTTGATGGCATCAAGAACAAGATCCATCCGGGCGAAGCCATGGACAAAAACCTGTATGACCTGCCGCCAGAAGAAGCGAAAGAGATCCCACAGGTTGCAGGCTCTCTGGAAGAAGCACTGAACGAACTGGATCTGGACCGCGAGTTCCTGAAAGCTGGTGGCGTGTTCACGGATGAAGCGATCGATGCGTACATCGCTCTGCGTCGCGAAGAAGATGACCGCGTGCGTATGACTCCGCATCCGGTAGAGTTTGAGCTGTACTACAGCGTCTAATAGTTGAAGTTGTACTACCCGGCGCAACAACGCCGGGATTTAGTTGCCGTGGAAACTTTCAGCCCATCTCTGCATGGGCTTTTTTCTCCGTCAATTCTCTGATGCTTCGCGCTTTTTATCCGTAAAAAGCTATAATGCACTAAAATGGTGCAACCTGTTCAGGAGACTGCTTTATGGCAACAGGCACGCAGCCCGATGCTGGGCAGATCCTCAACTCGCTGATTAACAGTATTTTGTTAATCGATGACAATCTGGCGATCCATTACGCCAACCCCGCCGCGCAACAACTGCTCGCCCAAAGCTCCCGCAAATTGTTTGGTACGCCGTTACCGGAACTGTTGAGCTACTTCTCATTAAATATCGAGCTGATGCAAGAAAGTCTGGAGGCGGGGCAAGGTTTTACCGATAACGAAGTGACGCTGGTCATCGACGGGCGCTCGCATATCCTTTCTGTGACGGCTCAGCGTATGCCGGACGGCATGATCCTGCTGGAGATGGCACCGATGGATAACCAGCGCCGCTTAAGTCAGGAACAGCTACAGCACGCCCAGCAGGTTGCTGCCCGTGATTTAGTGCGCGGCCTGGCGCATGAGATTAAAAATCCGCTTGGCGGTTTACGTGGCGCGGCGCAGCTACTCAGCAAGGCATTACCTGACCCGTCACTACTCGAATATACCAAAGTGATTATCGAACAGGCGGACCGGCTGCGAAATCTGGTCGACCGTCTGTTGGGGCCGCAGCTGCCCGGTACGCGTATTACCGAAAGTATTCACAAAGTGGCTGAACGCGTGGTGACGCTGGTGTCGATGGAACTGCCGAACAACGTGCGGTTGATTCGGGATTACGACCCCAGCCTGCCGGAACTGGCGCACGACCCGGATCAAATTGAACAGGTCTTGCTGAATATTGTGCGCAATGCGCTACAGGCGCTGGGGCCGGAGGGTGGTGAAATCATTCTGCGTACCCGCACAGCGTTTCAACTGACCTTACACGGCGAGCGCTATCGGCTGGCGGCGCGGATTGATGTGGAAGATAACGGGCCGGGCATTCCGCCTCATTTGCAGGATACGCTGTTTTACCCGATGGTCAGCGGCCGCGAAGGTGGCACCGGGCTTGGCTTATCCATCGCCCGTAATTTGATTGATCAGCATTCAGGCAAAATTGAATTTACCAGTTGGCCAGGTCATACCGAGTTCTCGGTTTACCTGCCTATCAGGAAATAAAGGTGACGTTTATGCAACGAGGGATAGTCTGGGTAGTCGATGACGATAGTTCCATCCGTTGGGTGCTTGAACGTGCGCTCGCTGGAGCGGGTTTAACCTGTACGACATTTGAGAACGGCGCGGAAGTACTGGAGGCGCTGGCGAGCAAAACGCCGGATGTGCTGCTTTCAGATATCCGTATGCCGGGAATGGACGGGCTGGCGCTGCTCAAGCAGATTAAACAGCGCCATCCGATGCTTCCGGTCATCATTATGACCGCACATTCCGATCTGGATGCTGCCGTCAGCGCCTATCAACAAGGGGCATTTGATTATCTGCCCAAACCGTTTGATATCGACGAAGCCGTGGCGCTGGTTGAGCGCGCCATCAGTCATTACCAGGAACAGCAGCAGCCGCGTAATGTTCAGCTTAACGGCCCAACGACCGATATCATCGGTGAAGCGCCAGCCATGCAGGACGTGTTCCGGATTATCGGTCGGCTTTCGCGTTCTTCTATTAGCGTGCTGATTAACGGCGAGTCCGGCACCGGTAAAGAACTGGTCGCTCATGCCCTTCATCGCCACAGTCCGCGAGCCAAAGCGCCATTTATCGCGCTGAATATGGCGGCTATCCCGAAGGATTTGATCGAATCCGAACTGTTTGGTCACGAGAAAGGCGCATTTACCGGCGCGAATACCATTCGTCAGGGGCGTTTTGAACAAGCTGATGGCGGTACATTATTTCTCGATGAAATTGGCGATATGCCGCTGGATGTGCAGACGCGTTTGCTGCGCGTGCTGGCAGATGGTCAGTTTTATCGCGTTGGCGGCTATGCGCCGGTGAAAGTGGATGTGCGGATTATCGCTGCCACTCACCAGAATCTTGAACAGCGGGTGGAGGAAGGCAA